>Ga0123353_10006909_pt1 | contig 15249 bp, 11 predicted proteins | sample TergutLab28metaG_3_FD_92763 | JGI IMG/M metagenome (GOLD analysis project Ga0123353, IMG submission 92763) | Labiotermes labralis P3 segment gut microbial communities from Petit-Saut dam, French Guiana - Lab288 P3 | ecosystem: Host-associated > Arthropoda: Insects > Digestive system > Gut ... | reverse complement strand
TACTCCTCGCAACCGCAGGGATGGCGAACAGCCCCATCTCCGCCGTCTCCTCCGGCACCACATTCGACACACGGACACAAGGCGCAGCCCTGCTGACGCAAGGCGCAAAAGTGGATTCGCGCGGCCTGACGTTCGACCTCTCGGTTGACATCACGCTCGACACGCGGATACCACGCGGGACAACGATACTCATCAGGTGATTGTTATCGTATTTCTAGTTGACTTTGTTACATCCCTAACGGGATGCCTATATGCAACAATGTCAACTTAAAACACTATATCGCCTTGAAAGACGAGTGTTGACACCCAAAATGCCATTTGGTATTTTAAATGGCATGAAAATGAAACTTTCAATTGATAAGGCTGGTCGCATGGTCTTACCGCTCGCAGTCCGAAAGCAATTCGGTTTGCGTGCGGGTGCTGAATTGGAGTTGACAATAGGGATGGGAACCATTCTGCTACACCCTGTAGAACAGGAGGTTTCTATGCGTGTTGAAAACGGGCTTTGTGTCCATGAAGGGATTCCGGAAGGTGAAATCCTGAATGCGGTTGAGATGTGCCGAGAATCGCGGGCGTATGCTTCTTGGGGAGGGCAGGATGAACATCTTTTGTGATACGTCGGTACTGGTTGCAGGATGTGTGCGCCGTCACCCGCATTTTAACCGTGCGCACCTAATCTTTGAACGCGCACAGTCGGGCGAGGATGATTATTTTATCTCATCGCACAGCCTTGCAGAGACATATGCCGTGCTGACGATGTTGCCCTTGCAACCGAAAATCGTTCCTGCCGAAGCAAAGGTCATTCTGAACACGAACATCACCCCTCTGTTTAAGCGTGTGCAGGCCACTGCAAAATTATATGAAACCGCCATTAACAGATGCGTTGACCTCGGGCTTTCGGGTGGGGTTATTTATGATGCCCTTTTGTTGTCATGCGCGAAGTCTATTGACGCGGAACGTATTTATACGTTTAACGTTCGTGATTTCCAGCGCATCATGCCTGATGTTGCCAATCGGATTTCTGCGCCGTAATTTGTTATGAACTTGCTTTTTCTAGGTACAGGCACATCTGTCGGGATACCGATGATTGGGTGTCATTGTGAGGTTTGTAAGTCAGGTGACTTGCGTAACAGGCGGCGGCGGAGTAGCCTCTATGTGAGTACGGAGGAGACGGCGTTTGTCATTGACACGCCACCCGACTTCCGTCAGCAGATGCTGGATTTCCAAATCGAGCGTTGCCATGCGGTGTTGTTCACGCATTCGCACGCGGATCATATTTTCGGGTTTGATGACATCCGCCGTTTCAACACCATTCACCAGTGCGTCTTGCCCGCATACGCGGAGCCGGACACGCTCGCCGGCATCCGCCATGTGTTCAACTACATTGACAACAAGCCTTCGAACTCGGGGCTGTATCGGGCGCAGATTAATTTCGTGCCTATCCTCGGGCCTTTCACGTTGGGCGATGTCCACATCACGCCGTTGAAGGTTGAGCATGGCGCGGCGATGACGGGCTACCTGCTGAACCATCGCGGGGCGACGGTCGGGTATGTCCCTGACTGCACGACTTTGCCGCCCGAGACCATCGCCCAGCTTCACGGCGTTGACGTGATGATACTCGACTGCCTCCGTTACCGCAAGCACCCTGCGCATCTGAACCTTGAGCAAAGCCTCGCGTACCTGTCGCAGATTAACGCCAAACGCGCATACCTGACCCACCTCTGCCATGATGTGGACCATGCGGTGCTCGAAGGCACTCTGCCGGAAAACATCCGCGTGAGTTATGACGGGCTGCGGGTTGAGGCTTAGAGCCGCGTAAACGCGACTGGCGGAACGTGCACCGTGCGAGCAGAGGGCAAACGCGCCATGCGCATGATGCCTCTGGCGGAACGTGCACCGCGCATGAGGCGCATGGCGCTCCTTGCCTCGGCGGTATCAAATCCCAATCTTTTTGAAAATCAGACCCATGGCGATGGATGCGCCCTTGGGGGTCAGGCCGCCGTCGCGGACGAGGGGCGCATCGGTGCGGAAGGTCTTGAAGGCGTTGAAGAGGTTGACCGTCTCCAGCGCATAGACATCCGCCACGCGGATGATTGCCTGTGCGTAGGCGCTCGCTTCCAGCGCATGGACGCACGGGGCGTCGCCCGGTACGCACCCGCACCCCGGCAACACGTCGAACTCGGGCGGCACCACCAGAATCACGCGCGGCGACCCGCACGCCGGGCCCGACAGCAGACCCGCCATCGCAGACACGCGCCGCTCAAACGTCCCGACCCCGCCTTGCAAACTCGTCTCCGTCAGCGACGGCGCAAAGACAATCGTTGCGGCGGGCAGCACGTTCTTCACCTCCGCGAACGGCAGCAGCCACGTCATCCCGGGGGCATCCTCGCGCCGTTCGAGCGCCCGCAGATCCATGCGCTTCCAATCCGCCGGAATGCTCGCCTCGTTCAGCCCAGCCCCCGACGCGAGGAAGCCATCCAACAGCGCGACCGCGCCCCCGCGCCCTGCCGTCGCCACAGGCTCGCCGCGCGACGCATGCGCCGCGACCAGCACCACGGCTGTGCCCTCCGACGTGAGGCAGTCGCCCGAGACCTCATCCGGCAACACGCTGAACGGCTCATGCGCGAACACCGCCTTGCCGCCACTCACGGCTGCCCCGGCATGGCGCAGCTCCCACGTCAGCGTCTCCGCCGTTGACACCTCGAACTGGCACAGGTAGAACTGCGCCCACCCGTTTGCCGTCGTGACCGCCGAGGTGATGTTCGTGGCGCCCCCCGCACGCCAGCTGATGATCCCCTCCAGCACAAACGCCATCCCGTCCGGGGCGGTGGTGCGGATGCGGATAATGGGCTGCACGACATCATCGGAGTAGCAGACGGCAGGCACCCCGGTCATGCGCGAGGTCACATCATGCTCCGCCCAGATGGGGCCGTCGAACGTCAGTTGCGCCGTATGCTCGGCAGTGGCGCCCGAGGCATCCTGCACGTTCAGGCGCAACCGCCCCGGGAGGTCCGTCGTGCGGAGGATGAGGGAGTTGGTCAACCCGCTCCCCGTGAACGCATCGTTGATGTGCCACGCCAGCGCAACCGTGCCTGTCGCGGCAAGGGTCGTGTCGTTCACGCAGGTAAACGGCACAAACGCACCCTCGGTACCCGAGAAGCGATACGCCCGACCCGTCTCCACAAGTGCATACGGGTGTATGCGCTCCTCACGCCGCTCCGTGCGCCCGCTCAAGAGCCCGCTTCCGGTGACCATGACCACATCCGCCGCCACCCCTTCTTCCCCCGCGCGCTTCCACGCCAGCGCCGTATCAATCCGCGCCCGGCAGACCGTCCGCACCTGCACCCGCCGCAGCCCCGCCTTCAGCGGCAGATCCTGGCTCGCCGTCCATGCGTCACCCGGGCGGTACGGCGGATGCGCCAGCACCTCCTCGCCGTCTATCATCAGCCACGCCGGGGAGGTACCCACCAACCCGAAGCGGAACTCCGCATCCGCCGGGACGAGCAGCCACGTCTGCAAATCCACCAGATGGCTCATGCGCATCCACGTCCCCTGGAACCACCCCTCGGGGGCAGGCGCGGAGGTCGCGGGCAGACCCGCAAAATCCGCCACCGCGAAATACCCCGGCCGCCCGTCAAACCGCGTCTCCAGCATCCTCAAATCATCACGCGAGCGCGGGAAATCCATACCCGCCGTGCGCCGTGCCAGCCCCCACAGCGGGGTGGGGTCTTGCACGCGCGCCTCCGCCAGAGCGGGTACCGCCAGCGCCTCCCCGGGAATCGGGTAAATCCGCAGCTGCGCCCCGCGCGGCGCGGCGGTCACATCGGCGAGGGCGGTGACGCCCTCCTCCGCATCCGCCCAGACGACCGAGACAGGAACCTCGTTCGTGGCGTAGAACACGCGCACCGCCGCCACGGGCCTGTCGCCCACTGCCGCCGGAACCCGCACCAGCGCGAACGTCTCCCCCGTCTTCCGCGCGATGATACGGCACGGCGCCTCCTCCACGTTCCACCCCGCCCGCAACCGTCCCTCGTGCAACGGCGCAGACACCCCCGCCAGCGACACGCAACACCCCGAAACCAGCACCATCAAAGTCCTCATCTTCAACGTTCCTCCCTGCATACGCCTGTATGCGTTTCGAGTGATTAGTGATGAGTGGCGAGTGGCTAGTCAATGCCACCTGCTAACCACTATTCACTCATCACGAGCCACTAATCACAAATTCCTCATTTCTTCACAAATTCCCCTTGCACGCGCCCCGTCTTTCTGGCATACTTCCTGCATTACAAATGGTAATGCAAAAGGCACATAACCAGAGTTTCGAGGGGCGCCTGAAACATGCTTTACGAAAAGCATGGTGCATCGCATTGCAAACATCATGCCAAAAACACCCTGCCCAATGCAAGGGTTTTACGCTCATCGAGCTGTTAATTGTCATTACCATCATCGGCATCCTCGCCGCATCGCTCACCGTCTCCGTGCAGGGGGGCTTCAAGAATGCGCGTCAGGCGGACTGCAAATCCAAGCTCCGCCAGATCGGGGTCGCCATCACCCTCTACCGCGCGGAGCACGACAACGAAGTCCCCGACTGGATTTCCGACCTCTTCCCCGAGTACCTTGACGACCGCGCCGTGTACGTCTGTTTCGCGGACAGGGAGAGAGGCAGGGGGCAGGTGCGCCCCCCCGGGTTCCTCGTCGCCAACAGATCCCCCGGCGGGGAGACGATTGACGGTCCTCAATTCAGGGACAACGAGACTGGCTCCGTACGTAACCAAAACAGCGGCGTCCGCTTCTGCAGCTACCTCTATGAGTTCTCCGCCGCACCCACCACATGGCGCGTCCCCAACGACGCACGCCCGAACAACGCGCAGAACCCCGCAAACCCCTACACGATGGGCGCCTACAAGATGGACCAGATGATGTACGGCGACAATAACAGCAGGCTCCCGAACGTGAACGGCTACTTCCCCTACAGCGCCTCTTTCATCCCGATTGTCCGATGTTACCACCACTGGAACGACCAACGCATTCTGGGGAGGCCGCAGGCGGGAGGCGCCATCTCAAGGTTGCCGATGGTGCTGAACGTCGCCTACGCCGGAAACGTCTTTGCGAGCTCTCCCTGGTGGGAAGGCATGTCACGCCTCGGCAACAATTGACCCGATCTCCTAACCTTAACTGAAAGTAAAAGCCAACGTATGAATAAGCACACGCAGTCAGAGGAAACTACAGGTAGCGCACGTAAGGTGGCGCACGGTGTCTCGCCGTGCAAGGTAGCCAAGCAGGGCAAGGGCGCCATGCGCTGCCTCGCGCTCGTTGGGGCATGTCTCGCGCTCATCACGGGTTGCACCGCCGACCGTAAGCCCGACCCCACACCCCCCGCGCCCGCGCCGGAAGTCGTCCTTGCGGAGAAGCTCTTGGATGCCGGCCGCCTCCAAGACGCCACCATCGCGACCGTGGACATCGTGCGGAAAAACCCGGAGGCTGTCGGCCTCCCCGACCTCCAATACCGCATCGCCATGCGGCTCGCGGAGGAACGCGCCGCCGCCGCCGCCCGGCGCTCCGAGCCCACCATCAAGGCTAGCACCGCAGACGCAACCGCATTCGGCATCATGCCCGACATGTACCGCACGCGGAAACACGTCATCGGCGAGACCGACCCCCTCCGCGCCGCCCCCACGCTCATGCAGGAGGTGCTCGAACGCCCCGTGGACATCAACCTCTCGAACGCGGACATCTCCGCCATCATCGCCCAGATCGGCGAGACCCAAGGTATCAACATGATTGCCGACACGGAAATCGAACCGCGCTTCGTCTCCATCTATGCGGAGAACACGCCCCTCATCGAAATCCTCGAATACCTCGGGCGTAACCTCGGCGTGGATTTCTCGGTCGGCAACAACATCATCTGGGTCACGCCCAAAGTGGATGATGAGCCGACAGGCCCACCCCTGGAGACGCGCATCTACCGCCTCCGCAAAGGCCTGGTTGGGGTAGAGCTCGGAAAATCCGTTGCTGGCGGAACCCCGTTCCAAGGCGTCACGAGCGGTAACAATAACCAGCAAACACAGCAGCAACCGCAACAGCAAGAAGAAGGGTCAGTGGGGCTGCTCGAATCCATCGGGCGTTTCGTCCCGCAACCGGACGGCGCGGACTTCCTGTTCAACGACAAGGCGCACGTGCTGATTGTCAAGAACACCCGTGAAAACCTCGCCTTGACCGAAGACCTCATCGAGGCGCTTGATGTGCGCCCGCTTCAAGTCCTCATCGAAGCCCGCTTCATCCAGACGACCGTTTCTGACCTTCGCGAGCTCGGCATCGAGTGGATGCTGGATAACCGCAGGTATTCGAATCGACACAACGAAAACCCGCCCGCCCCACCCATCACGAACGACCCGACCGCCATCAGCAACTACCGCCGTGAGGTTGCCGACTACTACCGCAATCTCCCCAGATGGCAACGCGACAACGATTGGTACTCGCGCTTGGCAGACCCGACCGAAGCCAGCGGCCCGCACGCGCTCCCCAACAATATGCAGTTCACGCGCCGCGCGCTCACCGCCGCCTCGACAGGTGCCGGCAATGACCTCGCCTATCAGTTTGTCCTCGGGAAGACCGCGCTTCAAGCCACCCTCCACGCGCTACAGGAAACAGGCAACACGAAGACCATCGTTGTCCCGCGCGTCACCACGCTCAATAACCGCGAGGCAAACTTCCGTGTCGGCGAAGACACCACCTACTTCGACGACGTAACCACGCAGATTTCCAGCACCACGGGCTACGGCAACAGCAACTCCCGCGACTCGACCTTCAACTACAATCGCCCATCGCGCGTGGAGACCGGCTACTCACTCATCGTGACCCCTAGCGTCGGCGCGGACCTCGCCACCATCAACCTTGTCCTGCGCCCCGAAATCAGCACCATCAAGGCATGGGAGGAATACATCATCTCCACCACGAGTTACGCCGACCAAGGCGGCGCCACCCAAACGCCCTCCATCAAAATCCCGACCCTCTCACGCCAATACATCGAGACCGAAGTGGTCATCCGCAGTGGCGAGACCATCGTGCTGGGCGGGCTCGTCAACACGCTCCAACAGGAAAACACCAAAGGCACACCCTGGCTCTCGCGCATACCCATCCTCGGCTACCTGTTCAAGACCGAATCGAAACAGGAATCGTACGAGAACATCCTCATCTTCGTCACCGCCACCGTGTTGGGCGATGTCGGCGAGGAACTCATCCCCCTCCAAGAGTTTGAACGCTACGGCCTCGAAGTCCCCATTGACGCCACCATCCCCGATGTCATCATCAACGCCCCGATAGAGGGCATGGACATGGAAGACGACGCGGGCGACGCGCCTGACGCAGATGCCCTAGCACCAGAAGAAACCCCTGCGGAGGTTGAGGCAGTGCTTGCCGAGGTACTCGAAGCCGTGGCTGACGTTGCGCCTGTCGCCGAAGCCGTGGCGCCTGTGGCAGATGCCCCAGCCCCGCTGTTTGCCGCCCCTGCCGAAGCAGTCGCACCCGCAGACGCCCCCTAACCTAATCACTACTCACTACCCACTCAAATGCCTCGAACAAAACAAATGGTTGCGCTGGATGTCGGAAGCCGCTCCGTGCGTGCGGTCTGGGTTCAGTTGCGCGGCAACAAGCCCATCGTCACACGGGCGGAAGCGTTCTCCTTGCCGCATAGCGAGGACGACCCGCACCAGCTGATCTCGACCTGGCTCTCCAGCATCGGGCTGTCCAAGCACTTCTGCGCGGCGGCCCTGCCCGGCGCCCAAACCGTTTTCCAGAGCGGGCGCATCATGCCCAACGACCCGCGCACCCCCGAGCAGGTCGCCGCGATGGACATCGCGCAGTTTAGCGAGATGGCCGGCGATGCCATGTCCTACGACGTCTTCGCCTACGAGCCCGCTTACGAGCAGGGTGTCCGCCGCTACACGATGGCAATGGCACGCCCCGCCGCCATTGACGAGGCAATCCGCGAGGCAACGCTCAACCACTTCCGCCCTGCCGACCTCATCTCCGCACCCGTCGCGCTCTACAACGCGCTCGAACCCTTTTCCGGAGAACACGAAGAGCCGTGGTGCTACATCTCCATCGGGCACCTCCAATCCGAAATCGCTATCGGGCTGAAGAACGGCCTCGCCTTCGCCCGCTCCATTGCGGTCGGCGGCAAACTGTTCACCGATGCCGTCGCCCAAGGCCTCGGGCTCTCCCCTGTACAGGCAGAAGTGCGCAAACACGCCGGATGCGGACTGCGCGACGCCGATTCCTGCAACGAGCAGCTCCGCGCCGCCGCCGACCGCTGGATTTCCCAGTTCAACGCGTGCATGGGCGTTTACCGCAGCCAGTTCCAAGACCGCCGTTTGGCAGTCGGCAAAATCGTCCTCTCCGGGGGCGGCGCCCAACTCAAGGGGCTCAAAGAATACCTCGCGCAGAAACTGAACCTGCCGGTCATCACCTCGTCCGAGCTCACGGAGATACCCGACCACTTCCGCCCCCACATCGGCACCTACGACATGGGCTACGGGCTGGCAGTCACGGCGTTGCAAACCTGCATCACCTATCTCTCCCTCCTGCCCGAAGACCGCAAGAACGAAGTCATCTTTCGAGAGAAAAAACCGTGGTGGCTCGCAACCACGGTGCTGCTGCTCGCGGCAATGGGCGTCTATTCGCTCACGGGCGTTCACACGATTAAACGCGATGAGGAGCAACTGGGCAAAGACCGCCAAATGCTCAACCAGCGTGAGAGCGTTGACAAGCAGATACAAGACCTCAAGGCTCAAGGCGAGCAGGTTTTGACCAACTCGATTCCCCTTACCGACCTCCTGATGAACGGGCCGATTGCCCGCATGGTGCTGACCCTCGTGGCGCAATCCATCTCCCCGGGGGACGGAACAAACGTGGGTGACTGGATTACCCTCTTCTGCGACGAAAACATCTATAACAGGAGCGAGCAAAGCGAGGAAATCTCCCGAGCCGTCACCAGACCCACGCCAAACGCCCCTGCTGTGGCGCGGACGCCATTCGCGCTGTTCCGCACCACCGCCGCAAGACCCGCCGCCACCACGCCAACCGCGCCGACCGCGCCAAGGCCCCCCACACTCAGCCCCCGAGAGCTTGCCGCGCAAAAGGACTTGACGGAACCGCTCTCCACCACGTTCATCGTCGAGGGCTACACCTCCAACCCCAGCTTGAGAACCGTGCGCGAATTGATCGAGCGCCTCAAAACCTCACCTGATATCAAACACGTTGACCTGCTCGGCGACGACCAGATTTTAAACCCGACCGGCGTGACTGACCCCGACACCCGGAGGCTCCTGAATTTCCGCCGCTTTGTCATCAAAATCGAAGTGAACCGCCCATGAACCAGAACCTCCAGACCGTTCTTGACTTTGTGAAAACCGAACGGATGCAAGTCATCCTCATCCTCGCGTTTGTGGTGTTGAGCGCATTCCTCACGGTTCACTTTGTCGTGCTGAAACAGCGCGACACAATTGAGCAGCACCACGAGCAACGGCAACAGATGGAGACCAGCCGCTACGCGAGCCAGTCCCTCGCGAATATGCAGACGATTGCCGACCACGAACGGAAAAACCTGCAAACCCTCTCAAACGAGTGGGCGCAAGTCGCCGAACGCCTGACATCGCTCCAATCTCAAGTCCCGGCAAACATCATTGACTACAAGATAACGCTTCACGATGTGCGTGAACGCCTCCAGACGAAATCCGAAGAGCTGAAGATTACCCTCATCCCCACCGAATTCATGGACGACACCCTCACCAGCGACGAGGATGTCCTCACCCGCCTACTACAACTCAACGCCATCGAGCTCCTCGCGAATCTGGCACTGGAAAATAAGATTGAGCAACTCGTGGAGATTTACCCGCTCTCCCCGATCACGCACGTTGACCAAAAAGGCAAGAAAACGTTCACCGAGTATCCCGTCCGCCTCGAATGCGACGTTGACTTCACCCACCTGTATTCCGTTTTCCAGTCCGTCTTTGACCAAGAACAATTCTTCACGTTCCGCAACATCCGCATAGAGTCCGGCCCCACGTTCGCATCGAAACTGCGCGTGAAAGCCATCCTTTCGGCATTGCTGTTCGACTGACGATTGACGGTTTGCCTTTTTTTTCAAAAGAAAGGCAATAAAAAGTGACCTGACCCGTTTAAGTGTTTAACGGATCACGTCGGTTCGTTCACACAAACACAAAAAAGGAGATTCACGGTGAAAGTTCTCACAGTCATGCTGGTGGCGGCGTTCCTGACCTCTGCCGTATTCGCACAATGCCCCGCGAAGGGGAAAAAGGATAAGAAGACGGATTGCAAGTCTGAATCCTGTAGCAATGATGCGTGCGATAAGAAAAAAGCAAAGTAAGCAGACCGACTGAACGCAGACACTCGGTTTTGACCATTTAATCAAACGGCGCTGGATCCCCTCCAGCGCTTTTTCTATTCCCTTATAGTATTTCTAGTTGACATTGTTACATCCCGTTAGGGATGTATCGCTCGGTAGAAAAAACAGGTAAAAATGATAAGGCATCCCGTCGGGATGCCTCCCTGAAATACCAAGGGACGCATTCCGAATGGAATGCGTAAGCAAAGGGACACCGTTTTCTACCGAGCGTGGCATCCCTAACGGGATGCCTATATGTAACAATGTTAAGTTAAAACACTATATAACAACCACACACAACACAATGACCCATTTTTGACAGGATTTCCCCGTTGGGGCGCATATAGGTTTTGGGGGGCTTGCAAGGAGAGTGGAGGGTAGAGGCGCTTCGTGAAGCGCCCTGTCCTTTAGTCCATTCCGTCCATAAAGGTAGCGCACGGCGTCCCGCCGTGCTTTCGTGAACATGGCGAGGACGCCATGCGCTACCTTGCTGGGAATGCCGAGCTGGTGCTCGGCGCTCCCGGGGGAACAACTCCCAACTTCCCCCTTCCCTCCCCTCTCCTCTATCTCCCGATCGGGTAAATGTACTGGGGGTTTTGGTAGAGCGGGGGCAGGTGGCTTTCAATATCCGACATCTCGGCAAATCGCTTGTGCTGGGCGGTTGAGGAATGGCTTTTCAAGAGGCGTCCGCCGGAGAAGCATTGCATGATGACCGTGCCGGCGGTCGCCCCCGGGATTTTCTGCTCGGCGCTGATGAGCATCTCTTGGCTGCGCCTCGGTTCGAACGTGGTCTCCTTCACGCTCCGCCCGACAATCGAGAGCTTGCCGTTCACAGGCATCACCAGATACATGACGACCTGCACGGCTATCGGTTGTTCCCCGCTCCAGCGGAATGACACGCGGCAGTCGAACTGTTGCAGGACCTTCTGTCCCTGATAGCCGTAGCGTTGCCCTTGTGTCGTTTTCAGACGCGCCACGTCGAAGGACAGCAAGCTTGCGGAGATTGCCCCGGTACCAGAGGCGGGTGCGTCTGCCCTCGACGGCTCGCCCGAAGCCCCTTCGAAGAGTGCCGTGGCAGGGTCAAGGTCATCTGGTTCTTTGTAATCTGCGGGTGGCGGCGTTTCCGTCAGCGTCATGTTGATGCGGTCAATCAGGAGTTTCGCATCGAACTCGGTCAGCCGGTGTATCTCTTGGTTCAGGGTTCCTGCGGGTGTCTTGAACTGGAGGAAGATGGCGGCATCGGTGCCGACCATCTGGACGGAGGCAACAAAGTCGCGCAGCGACACACTCATCGCCTCCTTTGCCTCTGCCTTCGCGATGAGGCGGGACAGCAGGTTCGCAAACCGCTGACCCTCCTTGTACGAGAACAGCATCCGCCGCCGCGCCTGTGCCGTGTCTATCCCCAGCAGGTTACTCGCCTTGCGATGGAACAGCAGGGGGCGTCTGGCGTCCACCTCCAAGTCGTCTTTCTCGAAGACAAGCACAAACGGGTAGGACGTTGCCGCATCCTTGCCGTAACTCATGAACACGGTCACGGGGAGTTTCTGCATTGCCGCGTCCCGTTGCTTGACGTACTCATCCAGCAGGTCGCCCTTGACGATACTGTCGGTCGCGGCGTTGTAACTCCGCTGGAACGCCACGCCTTGGCGCAACAGCGTCTCGACAGACGTGCGCGACGCAACATTCCGTGTCATCTCCTTTTTCCACGCCTCAATCTCCTCGACCAACACGCTGAACTGTTGGTCGGTCGGCAACGCTGGCGTCTCCTGCGCGCAAGCGACCCAGGAGTAAAAACAACAACCGATTATAAAAGCCACTACGTTTCGCATTCTGCATCCTCCGTTAAAATCTCTAAAAAGAGTATTTGGTATATATACCACACAACGGAGCAGAACACAAGGAAATGAATGTCCAGACGCATTTTAATTTAGTTGGGGGAAAGTTCGGGGTTAGAAGTTGGAAGTTCGGAGTTGGTGGGATGCGCTTCGGGGCAATGCTGGGCTTTTTTGACAGGATTAACAGGATTGACAGGATTATTTCACGAAGCAAATCCTGTCAATCCTGTTAATCCTGTCAAAACAGCCCAGCATTGCCCCGAAGCGCATCCCACCAACTCCGCACTCCGAACTTCCCCCTCCGAACTTCTCTCACAGTCGCTAATGCAACTTAAACTCGACGGTCAGTTTATCGTATTGCTTGAGGAAGCCTTGCGTCAGTCCGCGGATGGGCGGGCAGTTGGCGGCTGCCTTGAGGACGGTCTGGTCGTAATGGGCGTCGCCAGAGGATTTCGTGATACGGTAGCTGATGATGCGCCCGGTGCTGTCGAAGCGGATTTCGAGTGTCGCGACGGGATTGCCGCCAGCCGAACCGGGTTGCGCCCAAGCGTTATACAGTGCCTGCACGATGAGGGAATAGCATCTGGAAATCTCGTCTTGCGGTATCTGGTTGCGCGTGCCGGGTTTTGCGCCGTCATCCAAAAGTTTCCTTATCTCCGCCGGGGTGAGCTTTTTCTCAGTGACGGGTTTTAGTTTCGTGAAATCCTGCTGGTTGTTACTCACCGGACGCTCGACGCGCGTTGTGCTTCTCACAAACTCTCTTTTCGGCGGCGGCTCCGGCTTTTTCGGTGGGTCTGGTTTCTTCTCCTGTGGCTTCTTTATCGGCTCGATGGGAATCACGTCTTTGGGCTCGGGCAATTTCTCCGGCGGTTTCGGTTCGGGCATCGGTTCGGGTTTCGGCCTCTGCGGTTCGGGCATCGGGGTTGGGGACGGGCTGACGGTGGCGGGCTCAATCAGGTTCTCTTCCAGCACAACGGTGAACTCCGTTATCAGCTGTATCTCGCGCGGGCGGGAGTGCGGCAGGAGCGGGATGATTGCCGCGCTGAACAGCAGGAGGCCATGCAGACCGCACGACCATTTCAGCGAGTAGGCATTGACGGGGCTTTTTCTCATGTGCGTTTACTCCGATTGCGTGACAAGTGCCATGCGTGTGATTTTAACCTTGTAGAGGATTTTGACAACATCCATGATTTTCCCGTAGTCGAGCCGCTCATCGCCGCGTATCAGCACGGCGACATCCGGATCTTCGGCGGCGAGGTTCCCGAGCGTCTGCTCAAGGTCGTCCATCAAAATCTCCCTGTTGTTCAGAAAGACCTTCCCCGTCACGTCCAAGGACACCGTGTTCGTCTTTTTGTCAGGTGACAGGGTGTCGGACTTTGCCTGTGGCAAGCGCACGGAGATTCCCTGCTCAATCGCGGGCATCGTGATGATGAACGTGATGAGCAACAGAAACGCCAAGTCCATCAGCGATGACATATCAATGTTGCTGAAGACTTTCGCCTGTTTCTTGCGGCTCAACCGTCGGAGTGCCATCAGGAATTCCCTCCCTTAAATTCGCAAGTGATGCGTCCCATGATTTCATCCGCGAAGCCTTCCATGTCGTTGTTGATCTGGCGGATTTTCCCGGCGAGGTTGTTATAGAAAATCGCGCAGGGAATCGCCACGAGCAGGGCGGTCACGGTGGTCAGCAACGCGGCGGAGATGGACGGCGCAATGGCGGAGAGCAAAATGGCGTTATGCTCGCCCATGCTGGCGAAAGCGTCCAACATCCCCCACACCGTACCGAGCAACCCCAACATCGGCGATGCCGTCACGATGGTCGCGAGCAGACCCATACCGTACTCCACGCGGATTTCCTCCTCCATCAGAACGTGCTCGCACGTGCTACGCACCAACTCAATCTCACTCACCGAGAGCGCGGCGTGTTCCTTGCCCCCTTGCTGGCGGCCAATCACCGCGCGGCGCATATCAGGGTCGAGGAACTTCACCAGACGCTCGCACGTCCGGTCATAAATCAGCGCCAGCGAAATCATCGCCATTTTCTTCCGCGCAAGGTAAAGCCCCAGCGCATCGCCGCCCGCAAGGAACTCCCGCAGGAAACGCCTGTTATTACTGGCGATGCTGGTCAGCTCCTTATTCTTCCCGATGATGATTGCCGCCGCAATAATCGAGCTCGCAATCTGTATCAGGACAATCACCTTACCCATCATGTTCGACGTCGCAAACGCATTGAACAACGACGCCACCGGCAATCCTGTCGGCACAAAAAATCCTAATTCTGGCATGAAACCCTCCACGTGCTATGAAACAGCCATAAAGAATGCGCTACTCCAGCCCCGTTGTCAATCCTGAAACGCACATTCCGCAAAAAAACGTTTGGCGTACCCGAAAGGCAGATTGAAATACCCGCGCCGATCCCACCCGAATGGGTTGATTTCCCCGAGGCAGTGTGCTACACTTATCCCCTTCTACAGGCCAGTAGCTCAGCTGGACAGAGCGGAGGATTCCTAATCCTCAGGTCGTGGGTTCGAGCCCCGCCTGGCCTACCAACTCGAATGTCCAATATCCAACACGGAATGTCCAATGTCCAAGTGGAATGCGCCTCGGGTGTTTCACACAGAGGCGTAAGGGCGGGTGCGCTCTGTCTCCTCGGAAATGTTTCTATTGTTTCACACAGAGCCACAGAGACACAGAGGCGCACAGAGGAATGCAAAAAAACTCATTCTCTCCTCTGTGTTTCTCTGTGCCTCCGTGCCTCTGTGTGAAACGGGAGCAATGCCCCACCCCCCGAGCGCCCCCCGCTCACCCCCTCGGATGCTTCCCGAGGCACAAGGGCGGATGCCTTTCCGACGGTCAGGGCTTCGCCCTACGGAGACTGCCCAACACGCTATTCCGTTGTGTAGACAAAATTGAAGCGGCCGCCGGGGGCGGTGTCGCCGCTGATGTAGAAGTCCATGATGTTGCCGGCGTCTTGCATGTTGTCGTTCCACTTGAATTCGATGTTGACGT
>Ga0123353_10006908_pt1 | contig 15250 bp, 14 predicted proteins | sample TergutLab28metaG_3_FD_92763 | JGI IMG/M metagenome (GOLD analysis project Ga0123353, IMG submission 92763) | Labiotermes labralis P3 segment gut microbial communities from Petit-Saut dam, French Guiana - Lab288 P3 | ecosystem: Host-associated > Arthropoda: Insects > Digestive system > Gut ... | reverse complement strand
TCCATATACGAGCATGGCTGCGATTAATCCAAAAGCGCAAATCAGTAAAAGACTGAACCCAAATATAAAAAATAGTGAACCACGAAACTTCATTGTACTATACTCCGCAGTTTGTTCTAATGCTATGAACCGCAAGATCAAGATGTCAGGCGTTTTTCCATGGGCCGAACTTCTTGATCAATTCAGTATTAAACGTTCCATTGATACCTTCAGCCAATGCGTTATCGTATGAATCACATACTCTCCACTAAACTCGGTACGTATCAATAACAATGTTTTACGATAACAAACCAGTAACCCATTGAGAGCAGGCTAATACTCAGCTATTTCGCGGCATTGTGGGCTGTTCTATCGTTATGAGTATCGTATTATTCATAACGATGGCAAAAGATAGAATTCCGTGGCAATTATCCATTAATCTGCAAGCATTCACGCATAGTTTATGTTTGACAATTATACATGACCTTGGTATTCTGTCAATTTCCTCGCTATGAGTGCGGGAATGCAGGATATATCAAGGCTTTTTTACTGCACTTACGCTATGGTTGTTAACTGAGTATACTGCTATACTAACAGAGAAGAATAACACGTGATGAGTAAAGTCGGTAAACACGTGGGCACGCCGGAGCTGATACAGCGCTTGGAAGAGCTGTATCCTAATGCGCGTATCGCTCTTAATTTCAGCAATCCTTTGGAATTGTTAATAGCGACTATTCTTTCTGCGCAGAGTACTGATGTTGGTGTCAATAAGGTCACGCCTGCGTTGTTTGCGCGTTATAAGACAGCTGACGATTATGCCAGCGCAGATGTGCTTGAGCTGGAATCAATCATTAAATCCACAGGTTTTTACCATAACAAAGCCAAAAGTATTATAGGCGCAGCCTGTAAGCTTCAGAATGATTTTGGCGGGCAGGTGCCGTGTACTATGGCGGAAATCACCACGCTGCCCGGGGTGGCGCGCAAAACGGGCAATGTGGTGCTTACCAATGCGTACGGAATTATTGAAGGCATTGCAGTTGATACCCATGTTGTCCGTTTATCTAATCTACTTGGTTTGACTACTGAGCTGGATCCTGTGAAAATTGAACGAGACCTCATGCGTTGTGTGCCAAAGCCTAAATGGGGGATGATGTCTCACTTGTTGATTGCCCATGGCCGCGCAGTATGCCAAGCTCGCATGCCAAAATGCGCTACATGCACACTGGGTGATGTTTGTCAGAAGCATCATATGTAATGTCCACAACAACTCTAAGGAAGGCGTTTAAGGATGGTTCAAATATTGAATAGTTGACGGCTGTTGGCTGTTATGTGAGCGGCGCATTCTTCATAATTGATGCCGTGTAGGCGTGCCAATTCAATAACAGTGTCAGATATATATGACGGCTCGTTGCGATGGCCGCGTAGTCTTTGTGGAGGTAAGTAAGGGCAGTCGCTTTCAACCAGCAACTTATCTAGAGAAAGAAGTTTTATCGCTTCGCGCAATGCTTTTGAAGACGGATAACCGATATATGCTCCCAGCGAGATATAAAACCCCATTTGTATATAGGCTTGTGCTACATCAAGTGTACTAGTAAAACAGTGGATAACCCCCGGGGTGTTTTTATGGACTCTTTTAGAGGTCCATTCCTGTAGTACCTGACGCATTTCTGCATCAGCTTGTCTGGCGTGAATCAACACAGGCTTATGAATTTTGTCCGCCAAAAGTAATTGCCGTCGTAATATATAGAGTTGTTGTTCGCGAGGAGCGTAGTCAGCATGGAAATCCAGTCCTATTTCGCCTATGGCTACAACACGAGGATGATTTGCCAGTATCGCTAATTCTTCGAGGTTTTTTTCTGTGATTCCGCCGCATTCCTGCGGGTGGATGCCGACTGCGGCGTGGATAAAATTGTAATGCTCGGCAAGCTCTATGCCGCTGAGACTATCCTCCATCTGCGTGCCAACATTAACGATGGCATACACATGGCTTTCTTCAGCCCTGCGGATGACATCTTCTCTGTCAGCGTCAAATTGTTCAACAGTTAGGTGCGCATGGGTATCTATTAGGCTCGTAACTTGCGGGGCGCCGGCGTCATACATAGACTACAGCAGTGTTAATTCCACAATGCTAGGAACGATCCCCACTCAGCGGCTTTGTTAAGCAATGCAGGGAGTATGCCCAGTAGCAAAATACCGGTGCATGATATGAGCAAGGCTAACTTTGGAGCTAATGAGGTTTTGACGGCGTCAGCAGACGCAGGAGCATCCATCCAAATAGTTCGCACGATCTTCAAATAGTAGTATGCTGATATTACACTGTTAACTACAGCAATGAGCACGAGCCAGAGAAGGCCATTTTGCGCAGCTTGACTGAACACGAAAAACTTACCCATGAATCCGGCAAGCGGCGGAAGACCCATGAGAGAAAGCAGCCCCAGTGTCATGGCGCATGCTAGCAGAGGAGAGCGTTTTGCGAGTCCGGCATAATCTGATATGTCATCCATGTCAGCATTTCTGGACGCGATAATAATTACGCTAAAGACAGCTACTTCCGCAATAGCGAAAGCAACCAAGTAATATAGTAGGTTGCTAATTGAGGCGGCACTGTGCAAGCCGATTGCAGCAACGGCTACGACTATTAGCATATAACCGCTCTGGGCAATTGACGAATACGCTAATAGACGCTTGATATTATGCTGTGTTATAGCGATTAAGTTGCCCGCTGTCATAGTAAGGGCGCTTACTATCGCCAGAATTATTCCTAAGTTATTGATTAAAGAGTCTGTTTGTATAAATGCTGTTAGCATGAAACGCATTAGTATGCTGAGGCCTGCAATTTTGCTGACGGTGGAAAGGAATAGTGTAATAGGTGTGGGAGCGCCCTCATATACGTCAGGTGCCCACATATGGAAAGGTACAGCCGCAATCTTAAAGGCGAATCCGGCTAGTGTCAGCACTAAGCCGAATAACAATCCGGCGTGGTCGGCAATATTGCCTACTTGGATGGTAGATACCGCGGCGGCGATAGTTGTAAAACTCGTACTGCCGCTGAAGCCAAATATCAGCGCCAGACCGAAAAGTAGTACGGCGGAGTTAACGGCGCCCAGCAGTATATATTTCACGGCGGACTCGTTGCTCTTAGTGTTCTTTAGCATAGCAACAAGCGCGTATAGCGATATGGCTGTCAGCTCAATAGACAACAGCATAGCAATGATATCATGCGCTGCTGCTGTGAGCATGGCGCCAAGCGTGGCGGTCAAAAGCAGCGCATGGAACTCGCCATGCAACTTGGGCAAGCGTTTGACATAATCAGTAGAAGCTAAAATGACCAGGAGAGCAATCCCAAGGAACAAAAGTTTAAAATAAATGGCGTAGTTATCCAGTATAAACAGTCCGTTGCCTATGCTTTGTTCACTGTTGCCGATTAGTAACAGGGCCATACAGATTGATGCTAACAGTCCGGCAACGCTTGTGATGTTTACAAGCCATTTAATTCGGCAGAACAAATCTACCGCGATGACGGCAACAGCGGTAACTGCCAAGCATATTTCTGGTCTCAACATATCCAGATTCAAATGATGCTCCTCTTAGCCGCCAACCAAACTGACTATTACAGCGGCGCTGTTTTGTATTACAGAAGTTAGGATGGTTGGACAGATTCCAATGACGAATATTAGCGCAATTAGCAAGCCGCAATAAATGCGTTGCAGTTTTCCGGCATCGCGAACTGAGTCAAAAGATGCCTGCGCCGGACCATAGAATACGCGCTGTATGGTCCAAAGAATATAGACAGCAGCCAATACCACGCCTAGCAGTGCTACTGCTGTAAACCATTTTATACCGTCTACAGCTGAGCTGCTGAAACTGCCCAGGAAGACTGTGAACTCGGCGGCAAACCCGCTGGTTGAGGGCAGCCCAAGCGCTCCTAAGCCCGCCAATACGAAGAAAGCTGCGGTGACAGGCATCTGGCGCGCCAGCCCGCCGAGTTTAGCCATATTGGGCTGGTTGGTATTGTCTATAACGATGCCGGCCGTGATAAACAGCAGGCTTGTAATAAGGCCGTGGCTTACCATTTGTAAGCTTGCGCCTATAAGCGCTGTTTGTCCGAGAGCGAAAATACCCAGCAACACGAAACCCATATGGCTTAATGAGCTGTAGGCAACCAAGCGCTTTAAGTTAGTTTGGCGTAGCGCCAATATGCCGCCGTATATAATGCTTATAACAGCCAGAGTCAGCATTATGGGCGCGAAGCGCTGCGATGACTCTGGAAAAAGGCTGACGCAAAGGCGAATGATCCCGTATCCGCCCATTTTTGCCAAAGCGCCGGATAGCAGGATATTCACTGCCACAGGGGCATCGGTGTAAGTATCCGGCTGCCAGCTGTGCAATGGCACAACCGGCAACTTAACAGCGAAACCCGCAAGCAGCATAAAGAAAATAGGCGCGGTTGACATCGCCGGTGCTGCAATTGTGGCGAGCGCTCCGTGTGCCGGCTCCAGTGCTACCATATCCAGCGTGCCTGTAACGAAATACATACAAATAATACCGACTAGCATGAGAGCGCTGCCGGCCAATGTAAAGATGACGTACTTAAGAGCGGAGCTACGTTTGTTGCCGCTACCCCAAATAGAGATTAAGAAATACACCGGAATGACCTCAATCTCCCAGAATATGAAGAACAACAATAAATTTAGGGAACAGAATACACCGAGTATGCTTGATTCTAATACCAAAAGCCAAATGAAGAGCTCTCGTGCGCGATTTTCACTTTTCCATGATACGAGCACGGCAACAAGTCCCAGCAGGGCGGTAAGCACCACTAACGGCAGGCTGATGCCGTCCACCCCAAGGTGGTAGTTGGCTGAAAGCGCAGGAATCCAAGAGTATATTTCTTCAAATTGCATGCCGCTTGCGTTACGGTCAAAAATACAAAACAGATAAACTGACAGCGCCAGCACCGTTGATGCGGCGCCTGTGGCTATGTACTTGACAAGTTTAAGCGGCATGCGCGGCAGTAACGCCAGAGCGATAGCTGCCATGAGCGGCAAGAAAACAATAATGGAAAGATAATTAAGGCTCATATGAGTAGTACCACCAGCGCAATAATCAAGGCTCCGGTTATGCCCACAAAAGCGTATAGTTGCAGCGCGCCGTTTTGACTGTGGCTTGCGCGGTTAGCGAACACTTTTGTTATGGAGGTCAGTGCGTTTGCTGCTCCGTCAATCACAACACGGTCAATCCACTGCGCGGCGCGGAACACGCCGCGATAGAGCAGACTTTTGGCGATTAGATTTTCATACAGATCGTCCATCCAGTACTTGTGTGTAATGATGGCGTAAACAGGGTGCAACTCTCCCTTAATTCGGTCCGGTTTAATCCATACTTTGATATACATCACATAGGCGATAAGAATGCCAAGTCCTGCTGCTCCAAGTGATATCCATGCGAGCGGGTGAGTTAGCAGCCCGAATATGCCTTCCCAGAAACTGTGGGTTACATGCCCCTCAAATAACCCCTCAAACCCGCCGTTAGCATTGAGCCAGCCGGACGCTATCGCTGGTATAGCTAGAATTATCATTGGTATAAGCATGGTTTTGGGAGACTCATGCAAACGCTGACTCCCACGGTATTCCCCGGCAAATACCATGAATACCACGCGGAAAATATAAAATGCAGTCAAGAATGTGGTTAAGATGGCAAAAGCGAATAACACTGGCTGCTGAGCCAATGCGGCAGCCAGCACCTCTTCCTTGCTGAAAAAACCGGCAAGCGGCCAAATACCGGCAAGCGACAGGGCCGCTATGGTGAAACAGACGCATGTCCATGGCATGCGTCTGCGTAGTCCGCCCATCTCGCGCATGTCGAAAGTACCGGTGGCGTGGTTGATGCTGCCGGCACCCAAGAATAGTAAGGCTTTGAAGAAAGCGTGGTTAAACAAGAAGAATACGCCGACCCAAACCCCGCCGACTGACAGTCCTAAAAACATTAGACCCAGTTGCGATATGGTAGAGTAGGCCAGCACTCGCTTGATGTCTTTCATAACCAAGCCTATGGTTCCTGCAAAAACGGCGGTGAGCGCACCAACTATGCCGACAACAGTTAAGGCATATGGCGCGGCCTCAAATAGCGGGAACATGCGCCCTACTAAGAACACGCCTGCGGCAACCATAGTCGCTGCGTGAATCAGTGCGGAAACCGGAGTAGGCCCTTCCATAGCATCCGGCAGCCATGTATGCAGCGGGAATTGGCCTGATTTGCCTACTGCTCCAAGAAATAGCCCCAGTGCGGCTAACGTCAAGACGCTGCCGGAAAGCACAGCTGTTACAGCACTGCTATTCAGCGTAAGAATGTCAAGCGTGCCTGCGTTAGAGTAAAGCAGCAGCAGTGCCGCCAAGAACCCTACGTCGCCAATCCGCGTGATGAGGAACGCTTTCTTAGCTGCGGCAATAGCTGACGGGCGGTGAAACCAAAAGCCGATAAGCAGATAGGATGACAACCCCACAAGCTCCCAAAACATGAAGGTAAAAAGCAAGTTGGCGGACATTATTAGTCCAAGCATTGATGCGGTAAAAAGCGAAATATAAGCGAAATAACGCCTATATGACGGATCTGAGTGCATGTAAGCGCGGGAGTAAATCTGTACCATGAAACTGACTGCGGTTACGACGAGCAGCATCACGGCGCTTAATGGGTCAAGCAGCAGATTGAAGTTAAACAGCGGCCCGCCTGCGATATTAAGCCATGTAGGCCCATTTACCAGAATTTGGCGTCCTTCAGCTCCCCATACGCTGATTAGTAACCAGCACGAAAGAATGAAAGAGCTTCCCACAGCCCCAATGGAGAAATAGCTTGCCGGCTCGGCTTTGCCCGGGAACGGGCGAACAAGCGGTATAATGACAGCGAAAGCTGCCAGCGGCAGGAGCCATATGGCCCATATTAACTCAGGAGCGATACTGTTCATATGCATTTCTTACCATTTCAACAGATTGACATCCCTGATGTCAATATTCTTACGCCGGCGATAGAATGTGATGATGATAGCAAGCCCAACTGATACCTCGGCCGCAGCCACAACGAAGCAAAACATGACCAAGGCCTGTCCGTCGAACTGATGATAGGCGGTATATTTTGAGAAAGCCACCAGCATAATATTGGCGGCGTTAAGCATAAGTTCTATGCACATCAGTATGACGATAGCATGACGGCGTGATAACGCTCCGTACAGCCCTATACCGAACAGCAATACGGCTAAAACAAGATAGTGTGTCAGTCCTATATCCATATTATTTCTCTTTAGCTACGCTGACGGCGCCTATGACGGCGACAACGATAAGCAGCGCTGCTATTTCGACTGCCAGTACCAGCCCGTCCTGCCCAAAAAGCAGCTGTCCGATAGAGTGCGTTTGCAGTGGCGGTATCATGTCGTTAGCTATTACGGTTGTAGGCCATTTAGTATTGAGTATGGCCCATATGGCGATGCCGATGAATGCCAGCGCGCTAGCAATAGCCGGTAACTTATAAGGTGATGCCAAGTTGCTATGCTCGACCTCGCGCGTCATCACGACGGCCATTATTATCAGCACGGCGATAGCGCCAATATAAACCAAAATCTGCACTATTCCTAGATACTCGGCGGAAAGAGTGATGAATAGTCCGGCGATGGACAGAAAGCACATTATCAGTCCGAGCGCGGCGCGGAACAGGCTGCGCATGTTTACCACCATCAGCGCCCCTGTGACGGCCATAGCTGCAAGTATCCAAAACATAATATTGATACCCATAGTTTTGCTAATTCTTCTTCTTGTCTTTAATTATATCAATGCAGAGCGTCTGTTCCGGTAAAGTGCGAGCAATCTCTACATGATAATAGCCGCTGGCCTGACGTTTTTGCGGCGTGAGAAGCTCTTCTTTCTGCAGCGTCTGTTCGGCTATGCGGTAACTTGAGCGTTCATACTCGGTGCCCATAAAAAGCGCGTTGAAAGGACAGGCTTCTACACATAAGCCGCAGTAGATGCATTGCCCTCCCTTAAGCTCCCATTTCTCAGGCTTATACTGCATATCACAGCGCAGGCAGCGTGCGCATTCAGATTCTGCTTCCTCTTTACTCCAGCCGATTTCTACGCTTTCATAAGTGCTTAATCTTTTATCGTGCGAAATAGTGCTGTTATTCGGACGGAAGCCTTCGCGCGGCGCCCCTTCGCGATCAAGCGGCATCTCAGTCGCGGCTAGGATTTCATTAATATCACCGTTGCCTCCGAGGTATTTGTCGATAGAGCTTGCCGCTATGCGTCCGTGAGCGACGGCCTCAATTACTGTGGCCGGCCCAAGCACGGCATCTCCTCCGGCGTATACTCCGGCTTTACCGGCTGCCATGCTTTCACTGTCTACTTTCAAACAACCCCAGCGGTCTGTGGCAAGTGCGAATCCTCCAGGTATTATAGGGCTTTGGCTTACTGCTGAGATAATATGATCCAGCTCAGTAACGTATTCACTGCCTTTAATTGGCTCAGGTTTGCGTCTGCCGCTGGAATCCTCAGCACCCAGCTTCATGCGTATGCACTCAAGCATCAGCTTGCCGTCCTGGCGGAAAACCTTTGACGGGGCAGCCAAAAATACAAGCTTGATCCCCTCATCTACGGCTTCCTCAATCTCTTCAGGGGCAGCGGGCATCTCAGCGCGTGTTCGGCGGTAGATCAGGCTGACTTCCTCAGCGCCTTCGCGCACAGCGGTACGAGCGCAGTCGATAGCGGTATTCCCACCGCCGATGATGGCTACGCGTTTGCCAAGCTTACTATGCTTGCCGAGGTTGACCTCGCGTAGGAAATCCACACCGCCCAATACACCGTCTTCGGTATCACCCGGCACGCCTAAAGCCAAAGCCTGATGTGCGCCCACGCCTACAAAGACGGCGTTAAAGCCTTTATCTAATAACATATCAACAGACTCAATACGCTCATTTGTTTTTATGATGACGCCCAAGTCTTCAATCTCTTTAATATCACCATCAAGTATGTTTATAGGCAGACGGTAGTCGGGAATGCCGACTTTCATCATGCCGCCTGCGGCAGGCAGTGCCTCAAATATAGTGACAGAGTGTCCCTTGCGCGCCAAATAGTATGCCACAGTAAGACCGGCAGGTCCGGCCCCGATAACAGCCGCCTTCTTATCTGTTGATTGCAATTGCTTGACATTCTTTTTCCATAAGCCGTTGTCATGATCAACGGCATAGCGCTTTAGCTTACGTATGGAGATAGCTTCGTCGATATCACCGCGGTTGCAGTTGTTCTCGCATGGATGGGCGCATATATAAGCGCATATTGATGGGAGGGGTAATTTTTCGCGTATTACAGCAACGGCTTCCTCGGGCTTGCCGTCGGCGATGCAGCGAATGTAGCGCGCTACATCTACATGAGCCGGGCAACGCTGCACGCATGGCACGACAGGCTCGTATTTTTGACCCGCGCTTGAGGTTTCAATGTCAATGCACTTATGCGGGCATGCATGCTGGCATGTGTAGCACCCTGTGCATTTCTCCATTGACCAGGCCAATATCGTGCCGCGCTCGCGCCGCGAGACGTTCAGTCTCTGTTCAGGATATTGTACTGTTGCAGGGCGTTTAATGAAGTTCTTGAATGTTATTCCAAGCCCCTTGATCATACCCGTTCCGAAAATACTAGGCATTGGATGATTGCCTCTCTTTGCGCATAAACATAGCCCACAGGATGATTATTATTACCGAAATAATGATATACGCCGGTATGCTAATCCATAACGCCAAATCAGGGAAGAACACGGTTTGCAGGCTGACGATAAACAAATTGAACATGGACAGCGGCAGCAACCCTTTCCACGCAAGTCTCATGGATTGGTCAATGCGCAGGCGCGGCAGTGTGCCGCGAAGCCATAGGATGAACATGAAGACGGCAAACATCTTGATGGTGAACCACAGAATGCCAGGCAGTATTGGGCCGCGCCATGCGCCGAGGAAGAACGCGGTAATCAGTGCTGAGCCTACCACAGCCTCGCTGTATTCGGTCAGATAGAGTAAGGCGAATTTCATGCCGGAATACTCGGTATTAAAACCGCAAGTTAGCTCCGAGTCGGCCTCTACCAGATCAAAAGGCGTGCGATTGATCTCGGCTAGAATGGCTACCATAAAGATTACGAAACCCAATGGTTGGAGCAGTATGAAGGGTATACTCTGAGCCTCAACAATTTTTGATAATGACATTGAGCCGCAGGCTATCACCAGCCCGGCGAGCGCTAGTACCATGGGTATTTCAAAACTGATAAGCTGCGCAATCTCGCGTATCGCGCCTACCAAGGAATATTTGTTGTTACCGGCTATGCCGGATAGAAATATTCCGATGGCTGAGACTGCGCTTATGGCGGCTATGTATAGCACGCCGACGTTGAGATCGGCCAATTGCAGACCGTTCATCAGCGGAATAACGGCCATAATCATAAGCGTCGGCACGAAAGCGATGGCCGGGGCAGCCCAAAACAGCACCTTATCCGCCAGAGTTGGAACAATGTCTTCTTTGGTTAATATTTTAATGGTGTCGGCGAACGCTTGCAGTAGCCCGAAAGGCCCTGCGCGGTTAGGTCCAAGCCTGGATTGGATTCGGGCAATGACACGGCGCTCCATCCAGATGAACATAATGACACTGGACATAACGAAGGCGATGAGTATCACTGCTATGATGATTAATCGTAGCCAGAAATTACCCGGCCAGTCAGGTGAGATGCTCCAGTCCATTAGCGGTCTACCTCTCCCATGGAAATATCAATACTGCCGAAAATGATGATGGCGTCGGCTAACTTTTGCCCGATAAGCAGATTCCGCAGCACGGTTAAGTTTATGAGCGCCGGAGCGCGGAAGTGGCAGCGGTATGGTTTTTCTGTGCCGTCTGACACAAGATAGCACCCAAGCGTGCCGCGAGGAGCTTCGATTTGAGTGTAAACCTCGCCTTTTGCCGGCCGCAGGCGCAAAGGAACGGGCAGTTTTTCCTTGCCTGCCGGCATTTGTTCTACCGCTTGATGTATGATGCGCAGGCTCTGGCGCATTTCTTCCATTCTGACGCGGTAGCGGTCGTAACAGTCGCCGTTTTGGCCTATCGGGATGTCGAACTCAAACTTATCATAAACGGAATAAGCGGCGTCTTTGCGCAAATCCCATTTAACACCGGAACCGCGCAGCATAGGACCTGAAGCCGATGCGTTGATTGCCATCTCAGATGACATAACACCAATACCCTTGGTGCGCGATAGCAGTATTTCATTGCCGGTTAGCATACTATCATATTCATCAAGGAATCCGGGCATTACTTTCAAAAAGCGCGCTAGCGCAGGCAGAAACTCGGTAGGAATATCCATACTCACACCGCCGAAGCGCATGTAATTGTAAAGCAATCTTTGCCCGGAGACCATCTCAAGCAGGTCAATGATTTTTTCACGCTCGCGGAACATATACATGAAAGCGGTATAGAAGATGCCCATGTCATTCATCAGTGAGCCGACTGCTAATAGATGGCTTGCGATGCGCTGAAGCTCTCCCATGATGACGCGCAAATATTCGGCGCGCTGCGGCACCACTATGCCGCCCAGCTGCTCTACAGCCATAACATACGGCCAATTGTTGTTGATTGCGGAAACGTAGTCTAACCTGTCAGTGAGAGGGATGTTTTGCTTGTAGGTATACTTCTCGCATAGTTTCTCAAGCCCGCGGTGCAAATACCCAAAAACCGGCTCTACGTCCTGAATAATTTCGCCGTCCAACGTTACGCGCATGCGGAACACGCCGTGCGTCGACGGATGAAGAGGCCCAATGTTCAATATAAAAGGTTCAGTTGGCAGTGCCATATACTTTGCCTTTGAAATCTTTGCGTAGAGGATATCCCTCAAAATCGTCCCACAGCACGATACGTTTGAGATTAGGATGACCGCTAAACTCAATACCGAATAGGTCGTAAATCTCACGCTCTTGCAGGCTTGCGCCTAACCACAGGTTTGCAAGTGACGGCACAGAGGGATTTTCTCTGGAGCATATGACTTTGAATGTCGCTAGGACATTGTGGCTTAGCGATTGCAGGCGGTAAATCAACTCAAAACGATCCGGATAGTCCGCTGCGGTCACCATGTCGAAATAATTAAAATCCAACATGTTCTTTATGTATTCCGCAGCCTTAGCAACGAGGTTTGGCGGCACTTCAAGGCAGTCAGTGCTCGCCGTGAAACCCTCGCCGAATTGCTCCTGCAAACGCACTGCTAAGTCTTTATAATCAATAGTAGTGGTCATAGCTATCTAGGTTTGCTGATGCTTTCCTTCTCAATTTTATGGCGCAGTGTTTCGATACCGGCAAGTAGTGTTTCAGGGCGCGGCGGGCAGCCCGGAATGTAAACATCCACAGGCACTATACGATTGTAACCCGGAACTACTGAATACGAATCACAGAAAATTCCGCCTGAGATGGCACAGGCGCCCATGGCGATGACCCATTTTGGTTCTGCCATTTGGTCGTAGAGGCGTTTGATTTGAGGAGCCATTTTCCACGTGAGTGTTCCGGCACATACCAACAAATCAGCTTGACGAGGTGACGCGCGGAGTACTTCCATGCCAAAACGGGCGATATCGAAACGCGCTGAAGAAGCTCCAATGAATTCAAAAGTGCAACATGCAGTGAAAGCTGTCACGGGCCACAAAGATGTTTTGCGCGCCCAGTTGAGAGCGGCGTCCACCGTGGTAAATAACATATTGCGTTTAATCTGTTCATCCAGCCAGCCGTCAGGGTCAGGAATGGGATGCTGGGATGCGGCGCGCAGAGCCTCAATTCCGGCGCTTTCGCGGCTTTCAATCTCAGCAGATAATATGCGATCTATTTCCATTGCAGTGCGCCTTTACGCCATGCGTAGATGTAAGACACGAGTAGGATAGCTATAAAAATTGCTCCGCCAATGAAAAAGCGCCAGTCCATTTCACGCAAATTAATTGCCCACGGCAGAATGAATACCAGCATCATATCAAGCGCCACTGCAACTAAAGCGAATAGATAGTAGCGCGAATTAAACTGAACCCAACTGCGCCCGGTTGTTTCCAATCCGCACTCGACAGTGGAGGATTTTACAGGCGAGGGCTTATGCGGAATTATTCTGAATTTGCGCAAAAATAGAGGCAAAGTCAGCATGAACACAGCAAAAGCTATGCTCATTAATAGAAAGAGGGCAATATAGCCGTAATCTTGCAACAGTATTGCTCCCAAGGTTCAATTTCTGAAAATAAGTCTGAAGTATAGCCTATGCTTTAACGAAAATCAAATGTCTTTTTGGGATATATCCGGCGTGCGGCTACAAGCGACTTCAGTTTATCCGTGTCATACGGTTGTTTTCATCTGCTGTTATTACTAGCTTTGGAACGGGCACATTTTCGGATGCAAGTTCACTTTCTACTGTTGACAACCTTGATTGCAGATATTAGACTGCGCTCAAGTGACTTAAATGTGATTATGCAAGCATGAAATTGGCTGTTATTGGATTGGGACAGTGCGGAGGGCAGATTGCGGATGAATTTGCTCGTATGCAGATGCGTTCTCGCGGATTACGCGGAATAGACGTAATCACGGGAGTGATGGCTGTCGATTCTGATACTGCCGGTTTGTCCGGCCTGTCTAGCATTAAGACTGATGCGGCGCATCGGTTGCTTATTGGCTCTGCTCAGACGCGCGGCAGCGGTACGTCTCGTACAAATGAGTTTGGGGCAGAGCTTATGCATTATGAAGAACTTAGCATTCTTATTGCCGTCAGACGCAATTTATATTTGAATGATGCCGATGCTGTGCTGGTAGTAGCCGGTGCCGCCGGCGGTACCGGCTCAGGCGGGTTGTCTGTCTTGGTACGCGCCATAAAAGAACATATCATTGACAAGCCGGTATATGCCTTGGTGGTATTGCCTTTTGATTATGAAGAAAACAGCGGAATAAACGCTATATTCAATACATCCGCTTGCATTAAATCTATTGTGGCGGTGGCCGACGCTGTCATAATGGCCGATAATCAGTGTTTTGCCGGGGCGGCAGAATCACTGCGTGAAAGCCTGCGGAAAATAAATCGGGTTGTTGCCGCGCCATTCTTTAACCTGTTATGCGCCAGTGAAGGAAAGAAGACATACAGTTTCTTTCCGCTGTCTGCCGCTGATGTTATGTTTGCACTGGATGGCGTCACTGTTATTAGCTGCGGCAAAACTGTCGTATCAGCGTCCGCTATTAAGAATAAAACAGGAGCATTTAAAAGGTGCGATTTACGTGCCGAAAATGGCATATATGCTATGGATACTGCATTGTATGAAGCTCCCTTTGCATGCAAGCCGTCAGATGCGCATAAAGCTCTTTTTCTAATGTCTGCGGAATCTAAAGAACTTAGCGTTGATTTAATGCAGGCGCTGGAAGATCATATGATGCGTTTGGCTCCTAACGCACAGATACGTGGACGCGATTATGCTTGTGAAAAGAACCGGATTGAAATGACCGTTATTTTATCTAATTTAAAACCGCAGAAGCGCATGAGCTATTATCATGACAGGGCGCTTCGCATAGCCAATGAACATGAAAAGCGGCGGGAGGACAGGCCTGATCATGCTATGCTCACAGAAGAATTTGGCAAAGATATTCCCACTCTCTTGTAAAGGGCTGCTTTTTGAAATGAGCGATATCCGCGATGCCGCTAAATCTGCTTAACCTGACGGTAGCAGAGACAGCGTCCTTTTTGCAAACGCTGGGCGCATCCCCGTCTGCGTATTCTCGTGTGTTTAAGGCTATCTATCGCGATTGCGTTTCTTCTTTTGATGAGATGCCGGCACTGCCGGCATCTTTAAGGCATATATTGTCTCAGGAAGCAGTAATTGAAATACCTCAACCGTTGGATGAGCAAGTTTCGGCTGACGCACAGACGCGCAAAATTCTCTTTATGCTTGCCGACGGTAATACTATTGAAACAACGCTGATGTTATCTCGTACCAGCGCAGGGAAGAAGCATTGCGCGGTGTGTCTTTCCAGTCAGGTTGGATGCGCTATAGGTTGCCCATTTTGTGCCACAGGCCGGCAGGGTTTTACGCGCAATCTTACTGTCGGTGAAATCATTGGACAAGTATTATTTTTCCTGCGCCGTTTCTGCGCAACGAATGAGACGGATAAGCTGACGAATTTGGTATTCATGGGTATGGGAGAGCCGCTGGCGAACTACAACGCGGTGATGACCGCGATCAGGCAAATCATTGAAC
>Ga0123353_10006907_pt1 | contig 15250 bp, 23 predicted proteins | sample TergutLab28metaG_3_FD_92763 | JGI IMG/M metagenome (GOLD analysis project Ga0123353, IMG submission 92763) | Labiotermes labralis P3 segment gut microbial communities from Petit-Saut dam, French Guiana - Lab288 P3 | ecosystem: Host-associated > Arthropoda: Insects > Digestive system > Gut ... | reverse complement strand
GATGACGCTAGGCTGTGTCGTTTTCTGGGTGAACTGATCGACAGTAAGTGGAAGCACGGCGTCCTTGCCGAAGAGCCAACGATCATACCACCACCCGGGAAGGCTGACGGACTGCGAAGGCAGCTAACTAAGCGACGCATCGTCGTTAAGCCGGAAGGTCAAACGTGAGGAGTTACTAATGATAGTTTTACCGATCCACAATGCGGGAAAGTTTGAGGAAGTTCTCAAGCCCTACCGTCCCGATTCGTTTACGCATACAGCATGGGAGACGATGTTCGCCCACTACAGCGAGATGTCCGACGACAATGGCGAGGACATCAAGGTTGACAAAGAAGACCTCAGCGAATGGTGCGAGTACGATTCGCTTAACGAAGCCGCGGACGATCTTGGTTACGATCCAGCGGAGTACGAATCTGGCGGGGCTCTTTTGCGAGCGATGCGAGACAGCATGACCGTCTACGTTCTCACGAACGGCAAGGTTCTCGTCTACGACTGATAACAGGAGAAGACAATGACTGAAACTAAGAAACCTGTACGAGCAGCGTCGATACCACACGTCTGGTCGATGCAAGACGCCTTCGTGATTCTCGGAAATCTCAAAGGAATGATCGGCGGTGCTGCGGGACTCGGCCGAGGCAAAGACGATCTCGAACGTCTCGACTACGTCATCAACGAACTGCCTTTCTTGAACGACGCTTTGTGGCGGATGCGTAGGCAAATCTGGATAAAGGAACACGAATGCGAGAACTCGATTCAATCTACAGCAATACCTACCTTGGATCAGCAATCACGAGAGATCGCGACGGGAACGCAATCGTCGGATTCCTCGACGAACACTGCTTCTTCCAGAACAGACCGCCCGAAACGGAAAGAGAATCCCCAGGAGATGGACCTTCTCGCGATTGCGAGAATGGAACTACGTCTGGCGGCACAAAGTCTCGCGAAGGCTAAGGCAGCTATACAAGGACTGCCACCAGAAAAGGTCGAGCACGACGGCGAAGAGAACGTCATGCGTCTCGTTTACAAGGATTTGAACAACAAGTTTTTGCAGGTGAAAGCCGAACTCGATTCGGCCGAACTCGCAGCGAGAACAATGACACCATACGTTTGGGTCAACAGCAGATAACATTTTGTTCTCGCAAATAGGAAGGAGAACTAAGAAGTCCGCGAAGATACGCGACGCCATAGGTTTGGCGAAGCAACGGACTTACTCGGTTCGCAAGGTTTAGGTTGGGCATAAGCCCAGAAAGACAGGTTTTATTATGTTGTTGAACGTCACCATTTCGTCTTCCGCCCCTATGTTGCAACACAACGGTGAGTTGGTCTGCCCGACAAATAAGTGGGCGTTGGCGATGAAAGAGATCACCAAGAAGCGAGCGAAAACCGCAGCCGACCTTATCGAACTGGCTCGGCTCGAATACTACGGCGGAATCGTCTTGACCGACGAAGGCCGTCCTGGTGTTCCCGGTGAATGGCTCGAAGCCTGCATCAAGGAAGGCGCAAAGAAGACGAAGCAAGGCAAGGAGGCCACGGCGACGGTCGTCGTCGACGGTATCTTCCCGCTCGAATACAAAGGCCCGCAAACGGTCGAAGACCTGTGGGCCGACAAGAGCGGAAAGTTCGTCAAGTCGTGCGGTGCCCGTATCGCTCAGGCGAAGGTCTGGCGTACTCGTCCGATGTTCCCGGTCTGGAAGCTGACTTTCTGCCTGGAATACCTGCACGACATCGTCGACGAGAAGACTGTCCTCGACTGGCTGGAAACCGCCGGCCGCGTCGTCGGTATCGGCGACTGGCGTCCGAAGTACGGTCGATTCGTGATCGAGCACGTCGAACGAGTCGACGCCGCTCCGTCGTCGAAAGCTACGCTCAAGAAGGGCAAGAAGTAGCTTGCAATCTGCGGCGGGGTCTCGGAAATCTCCGAGACCCCGCCTATCTATGTCAGGTAGGGAATTCATACTGGGTTGCTCCCGGCGTGGTCAGGCGAGTCGCGGCTTTGCCTGGCGATGCGGGGTTCGGTTAGGTCGATCTAGGCAAGGATTTTAATTGCGACCAGTCGAGGCGAGTCTCGGCGGAGTCGGGTCTGGTGATGCGTGGCACCGCGAGGTCGGGCTTGGATTATAAACTCAAGGCGGGGCTTAGCTGAGTCCGGCGGGGCGGGGTCCTGTGTGGTCCGGCCTGGTGGAGTTTGTTAAGGTAAGGATCATTCTTGCGGCTAGGCTGGCGAGGCTGAGCAGCGACAGGTCAGGCGAGTCTTGGTGGGGTATGTCCTGGAGCAAAGTCGAGGCATGTCTAGTTAGTGTCTGGTGTGGCCGGTCTCGTCGAGTTCCGGCGGGTCATGTTACGGTTTGGGTAAACAGACAGGGCTAGGCAAGGCCGGTCGCGGTTAGGCTGCGCAGAGCTTGGCTTCGTTAGGCTTGGATATTTGTCGCGGCAAGCCGGGGTTAGGCGGGTCGTGTTGCGGTCGGGTATGTCGGGGTCAGGGCTCGGACGTAGTCCGGCGATGCAGGGTGTGGTCCGGCCGGGTTGGGAATTTATTAAGGAACCTTGTCGAGGCGATGCTCGGCTGGTCATGGCGGGCGGGGTATTGTTCCGCTTGTCGTGGTTTATCATGGCAGTGTAAAGCTTGTTGCGGTTTGGGTCTATTACCCGGCACGGCTGTGTAAGCTCCGGTTTGGCCTGTTCCGGTGAGGTAAGTCAAGACAGTTCAGGGCGAGGATATGAGGATATATGGACGCGGCGTGGCTGGGCTCGTCGCAGCAGGTCACGGCAGGTCGCGGCTGGGTTTGGAACAGATACAAGGTCGGGTGTGTCCCGGCAGTTCGAGAATGAGGTTTGGCCCGGTAGGGATTGTCTGGGCTTGGTATTTTATTATCAGGGCGAGTCCTTGCCGGTTACAGTTTGGTCTGGCAAGGCCAGGCGATGTGTAGTTCGGCATGGTAAGGGTAAACATCGTGGCCTGGCATGGTTAGGCGGCTCCGGGTTTCGCAGGGCACGGTTCGGCGAGGTCAGGCAGGGTCGGGTAGGGATACATAATTCAGGCGAAGCCCGGCGTGTTATGACAAGTCGGGGTATCGTATGGCGAGTCGCGGATTAAACAAACGAGCCAAGGCATGGCGATTCGCGGCAGCGATAGGTCGGGCTAGGTATGTCGTGGTGATGCTCGGTCTGGCAGGGATTTGTGACTAGGTGGGGCTCCGTTTGCCGCGGATGCGGCAAGGCGGGGCGAGGCTCGTTACGGCGAGGTTTGGGTATTTCAACTGGGCAAGCCGGTATAAGGCATGTTGTCGCGTGTCATGGTTGGCTTGGCATTGTAAGTCGAGGACGGCGAGGTTTGGACTTTTGTCGCGGATTGGCAAGGAGCGGCTGTGATCGGCAAGTCGTGGCGTAGTCAGGTGTGTTTCGGCGAGGTTTGGATTTTATCGCGGTTCCGCAGGGCTGGCTGCGGCAGAGTAAGTCACGTCGCGGTCTGGTATGTCCCGGCGAGGTTTGGAGTCGCGACATGGCGAGGCATGTCATGTCGAGTTCAGGCAAGTCGCGGTGCCGTCCGGCGTTGTGGGGCTTGGAGATTTATCAAGGCGGGTCGGGACTGTGCGCGGTCGGTTGCGGCGGGGTTGGTCGGAGCGGGGTGAGGCACGGCGAGGTTTGGATTATACTAAACGACAGGAGAAACTATGGTCGAAGAATATTGTTTCGATTGTACAGGCGACGCCTGTGTAGGCGACGCGGTTCGTTTCGAGCGTGATATTTTTGCGGGAAGTTGGCGTAACGCAAAGTTCGTTCGCCGAGAAGTCGTCGAAGGTGTCATCGTTGCCGACAGCTATGGAGCGTTGAAGCAGCAACACACATTTACGATCCGTCTGACAGACGGGTCGAAGCTGCGGATAAAAGGCAGGAATCTTTATAAGCATACCTGTCAACGTAAGGCGTGGGCGGATGAGAGTCTGCGGGTCGCGGCTTGCAACGAGAAGCACATACGCGGTAACGCCGCAAGACAGGCAAGAGCCAGACGACGAGAAGGATCAACATACTAGGTATGCTATGGCCCGGCGAGTTTGATTGTGGCTAACGATGGTCCCGGTCACGCTGGGCGGGGCTTGGATTTAGATAGACACTATGGTCTGCCGCGGCGAGGTGAGCCGTGGCGGGGCCTGGTGGGGCAAGTCACGGCATGGCTTGGAGACTCACACGCAAAGTTTTGAAAACTAGGAGGTTATATGTTTACAACAGACAGTAGGACCGAACGATTTCTCGATTCGTTGGGCGTCGTCTGGAAGTACACGAACGAAATGACGTTCGGCGCTCTCACGCGGGAATGGGAAAAGAATAACATCGGCCGATCGCAAAACACGATCGAGTCCGCCATCCGCGACTACGGCAATCTCATGACGAAAGGATCGGCAGCGCCGGCACCGATCCTCTGGCGTAATCCACAAACGAAGAGCTACGAAGTTCTCGACGGCGTCCAAAGGCTGATGGCCGAACAAGCCAGAATGCCCGCGACGTTCTCAGCCTATATTGCTAACACCGACTCCGCGTCGATGGTCGAGAAGATTCGCGTGTTTGCCAACTATCGACTGCAGGGGGGCTATCAGGAGCCCGCGGAATGGACACTGGCACAAGCCATTTTCCACCTGGTCAACACAGGGAAGTTCACAGTCGAAGATGTGGCGGAGATCGGCGGCTGGAGTCCGTCTGTCGTCCGCGACAAGAAAGAGGTCATGGACTGCGGGTTTAACGTTCGGCGGATAGGCGGTCCCGAGAAGATGACCGATTCGATTCTCAGGGTCGTGGCCAAGCACTCTCAGCACTCGGACTTCGATACGGCCCCTGCGGCCGTGGGCGAGTTCCTGTCCGAACTGCAAAGCACGAAAATGTCCGCGGAGGATGCGACGCCCTACGTCGAAGAGTTCTTCTCGATCAACAGAGGCAAAGGTCGCCTTCACGAACAGTTTAAGGAAAAGCTAGACGAATTCCGCGAAGACGAAGAGGTCGAGATGCGTCTTGCCGATCCCACACGGAGACGGCATCAAGTACAAACGCCGGAAATCAAACTCATGAAGTCGTTAAAAGCGACTCTGACGGCGGCGAAACAGGCATACACCAGCAAGACGAGGATCGCCTTCATGGAAGAGTATTTTCATGTGCTCGGCCAGGTTCAAGATACGCTGAAACTGATCGAAACGGCCAGTCGTAAGAAAGGGACCCCTCGTGGCAAACAGAGATAAGAAAGAAGCTCGCGAAGCCCTCGACGAACTCAAGACGTATCTACGTCGCGACCAACGGGGCCGCGAGCTTCTGGACACCGTGGAAAGATATATGGCCGAGCTTCGCAGGAAGAACAGCGAGCTAACAGACACGGTCGCTAGACAGGACGTCACCGTAAAAGAGTCGACAAAAGCGAAAGACGTCGCAGTGTCGCGGGCGGAAACTGTAACGCAAGAACTGACGGTCGAAAAGTCTCGTAACCAATCGCTGCAACTACACCTGGCGACAGCGAAGCAGGAAGTCGAGTCCCTGCAGGCCGAGATACGCGGCGAAGTTCTGGAAGGCGGCGAAGCCGACTACACACGAATCACGCAGCTTTTTCTCGATGTTCGTCACCGACTGCCCAAGTGCCCAGATGCGATCAGCATCGTAGGAGACATCGCTATCTTCTCTACCGGACAGTTCATCAAAAACTTTACCGACGCGGAGTTTGTTCTTTTAGGAAAGTTTCTGACCTATCTGTCGATTTTTGCAAATAAGCCTACGGCGATCAGACCAAGCTATGAACACGAAAAGCTACAAGACGCCTGGGTGGAGATGTCGGAGAAATCCAGAAAAAGGCAGGTAGTGAAGTGGTCGGGACTGCCTCAAAGCGTGGACGCTGCGGACAGAGAATACTATCGAAAGACGAGCAGTGCCATGCCGACATATCCGCAATAAGGCTAGGCTCGGCCCGGATGGGTCCGGCGGTGCGGGTCGCGGCTGTGGTGGGGATGGGCAAGGACAGGCATGGATCATTTCTCGAACCAGGAGAACGATATGAAACCGGAGACGACGAAGCAGCACATACTCGCATGGGACATCGGCGATCGCATCGGCAGGAAGTCTCGCAACGTCCAACGGACTCGCCGGGAGTTGAAAACAACACTTCGCAGGATGCGGCGTCGCGTGTACAGGATGTGCGAGGCAACAGGAAACTAAGGAGACAATAATGCAGTTTTACTACTTGAAACGAGGGGCGAATAAGCCAATCAACACAGTGACGATACCATTTAGCGTCGCCGTATGCGTCACCTGCGAACACTGGCGAGCACCCGACTACTTGCCGGTCCTCCGGCTCTACTGGGACGCCCTGGATTCGACGCTCGCAGCGAACCTGAAAGGTACGTGCGGGACGTGCAAGAAAGACGGCAAGGTCAAAACAGGCAACGAGTTTTGTGCCAAGTTCGAGCCGAAGCATACGCCCACGCCCGAAGAGATGAAAGCGACACTGTCAGCCGAAATCGAGCGGTTGTCCAACGAAAAGGATAACGCGATCTCGGTTCAAGACTTCCCACGAGCGGCGACGCTTCGCGACGAGGTTGACAAGCTCAAGAAGCAAAGGGACGAGTTGAAATGAGCGTACACCTGCAGTTCTACTACCGAGACGAAAAACTGGCGGACTGTCGCGGCGAATACGTACCGGCTAACTGCGGCGGATGCGGTCACTGGCTTCCGGGAGATGACGAGACGAATGACGGGAACGTCATCTACGGTGTGTGCAACTCAAGCTCACCCGACTCACCAAGCGGCAACACGACCTCTGACTACTTCTGCGGAAACTTCGTCCCGCAAACAGACAAGAACATTCCGAAGAACAAAATATGGGATGCGTATCTGGTACACACAGGCGACAAAAAGCCTGCGTTCAGTTACAAAGCAATCGAACGTATCTACGAGATCATGCTGGACGAATTCAATCGGCTCGTAGATGACGATGTCCCGTTCGAGGTCGACTTTGCCGACTGGGAAAGCCGTTTCGTCTTCACAGACGACCTCGAATTTTGGGTAGAGCAAAACCACAGCTTGCCGATAGTCGACTACCTGACGGAAAACGACGAAGGGGATACGATCATCGACATGGACAAGTTGGAATCCGATCTCGACGACGCAGGTCGCGGCTGTCATAGAATCGAGGGCGGTTGGTTACTCGACGTTTACTGACCGATAAAAGCGCTTTTATCGAGGCAAGTCAAGGCGGTGCCGAGTATGGCGAGTCTCTGCGCGGCTGGGCAAGTCGAGGCATGGAACTAACACAACAGGAGAGCAATCGTGGTTAAGAGATTTGGACCTCGGGAACATCGTCGTCGGAAAGTCGTCGACCCCGAATGGAAGACACTCGTGAAGGACAAGAACATCGACCCAGAACGACTCCGGCAGGAAGTCCTGGAGATACCGTTAGCATCACTACGTTTATCGGTGAGAACTGTCAACAATCTCGAAGAGCACGGCATAACCCGCGTGTCGCAGTTGTTGGAGCAGAGTCGTGTCGAACTGTTGAGTTTTCCTAACTTCGGACCTGCGGCAATCGTGGAATGTAAGAGTGTTCTTGCCGAGCTAGGACTCCGTGACTTGGGTATCAAAATCCCGTCGTGGCATAAACCCAGACCGAAGTCGAAGAATCGTAGGTCGAAGAAAACGTAATCACAGATCGTAATCGTGGATAGTGAATCACATCTGTATTCCACGATTAAGACAAAACTAATCAGAGTGGGCGCAGCCCACTCCCCTGACGCGACACAGGTTTTGTATCACGGAGGGCCAGGGAGTGAGCGGGCGAAGCCCGCGAACGACCGCCCGCCCTCCGTGATACAAAACAGTAGTCGCGTCATTTTCTTTGTTTATATTTCTTGGTTTCTTTGTTCATAACTCTTTGATTTTGTAAACCTCAAGGACGAGATGTATACCTCTCGGACGAGAGGTATTAGCGTAAGTTGACAAAATCTGGCGTTTTTGTAGAATGTCTTGCGAACCGAAGGTAATAGCGTAACTTTACACTTGATCCGTTTGTCTTATTTTTAGCGATTCGGACGATTTCCGAACCGAAGGTAATAGCGTAACTTTACATCCGATCATTTTTGACGTGAGGAGTGCTTTTTATGTTTTCAGAACTTCGAGAGATCGAGGATTACGTGCGGGCGAACTGTGTTGAATATCGTCGTAACTCGGCTGTGGGTCGTCGTGTCCTCTACACGATTATGTCGTTGGAGGACGTACCCGACATCCTTCACGCTCCAGAGTTTGGTGCGGTCGTCCGCCGTCGCTACATCGCCAACTTTGCAAAGGGGCCGGGCGGTCGTGTTGGTTTCATTCCCAGCCTGCTCATTTCGGTTCTCGCGTCCGTGCTTGCACAACTGATCGTGAAATGGCTTCTCGATTGGTGGGAAAGCCATCACCCTGAATCGCCGACTGCGGAATACTCGGCCGACGGCGATTTCCGTCTCCTGTGTCAGGACCTTGCAAAGGATGCGGCGGAGGAGGTCGTGCGGATACGAACAGGTGAGAACCAGTGAACTACAAACTGTTCCACTCTTACGGCAACCGTGCGATACTGCACGGCGTACTGAGACCCCTTATCAGCGAGAAGATGTTTACCACGATCTACAAAAAGCAGCAACTTCTCCCTGAAATGCTCCAGTCGATACGTAGGAAGCGAAACAGGATATATGTGGAGCTTGCGGAACTGCAATGCCCACCATTCACCGACCCCGTTTACTTTGCGTATCGTAAGAACTGTCCTGTTTGTTGTGGCAGAAACCTCGACTTGAATTGGGTTTGTAAGCCGTGTAAGCACGTTCTGATTTGCCCGTTCTGTTATGGGCGTCTTCGCGTACTGGACGTGTACAAGCGGATAGCCTGTGTCACCCATCCAGAACGCGATCCTGACGAAAACCCGCCTTACTGGGTGCTTACGTTCAATTATCGCGAGCAAGTACAAAATCAGGAGGGGGTCTTACAAAGCCTGCTGAATCAACTAGAATGTTATAAGGGCCGAAGAGCAGCACATAAGACCGAGTTGCGGTTTCTGCCTTCGCAGTCGATCGTCGGCTCTTGTGTGCAGAACTCGTTCGTATCGACAAGTGAGACGGTGACGTATTCGCGGAGAGGCGTCGTTATATCGCGGGATACTCGCTGGCCAGACTGCTTCGATTCTCGATACAGTGCCGCGTCGTACTTCAAGATAAAGAGATCGACGCTGGCGAGAGTCGTGGGGGAAACGTTTTCGTTTCCGCCAGAACGGCTAGACCGGAGTAACGTTGAGGCGATCCGGGACGACTTGAACATCCTCCGAGGCGTCCGCACGATGTTTTGTACTGGGGGGCTGTTGAATGGACGTAAGGAGGGATGAATGGACTACGAGGACATAGCCGGTAGCCAGTGGGGTAACGCACTCGACGTCATCGACGAGGCTCTCAACGACATCGACGAGATCGAGCGGGACTTCACTAAGACGTGGAAGCAGGAAGAGGAATACCTGCTGACCACGAGCATCTTGCTGGAAGATTTACGTAGCAAGGTCGTGAAGACTCGCCGTGTGAGTGATAAACAAGCGAGGTCGATCGTGACCATGCGAAATGGAGTCAAACAATGTCTACAGAAGGGAATAAGAAATACGGTGGTTCCCGCAGACCTGATATGTACCGAAACAGGTTCGGAGATATCAGTCAAGAGAAAGCGGGGGAGACCACCCAGGTCAACGACTGGAAATCTGCCATCCGGCTTATCGATGAAACTCTCAAAGAAATTGGAGAGTTCGCTAAAAACAACCTCGACGCTTACAGGCGAGGACAAAGCTTCTTCGTAAGCGTCGGGAACGGTCTTCGCGACATGAAAGGGAACGTCGATAAGAAGGAACGTGTGACGGATGCCCAGTTGCGAACGCTAACTAACTGGCGGAATGGTATTCTCAGATGGACGAGAAGAAAAGCAGGAGGGCTGGGCCCGGCATCACAACCGGCTACCGCGGAACAGGTGTTCGGACTGCCGGAGGATTACGATTACGATAACGACGACGACATCCCCTTTTGACGACCCCATGTGCGGGTACGATGACCAATTTTGGAAGTAAAACAGTATGTCAAACGAAGAAACGGTAGTATACAGTCCACCGTGCCCGAATCCCGGTGTGACGCAATTTCGTATGCTCCACTACCTGTCGTTGTTGCGGGACTGGGTCGAGGAGAGACGGGATTGGGCGAATCATGAGGCAGCGTCGCGGGACATCCCGATGGCGATGCCTATCGACTTGCCGAAGGTGCGGGACTTCGAGTTCTATAAGAACGTTTCGATCGGATCGGTAATAATGACGTACAACGGCATGGTACAGTTGCGTCAGTATTACGATACGCTGTTCTCGCAACACGAGGGCGAGCGGACGTGGGGCAGCGAGGTGGCGATTCGCGGCCAGTTAGCTTGCGTGTTTCGCGGCTACCGCATTTTGACCGAGGCATTTCTACTGCCGGAGCAAATCGAGTTTCAGGTAGCAAAACAGCAACAGTTCATACGTCAGACCCGTCACAATATGTTGAGACAACTCGGAGCGTCCGAGGATTTCATACAGAACTTGGACGGGGACGAAGATAGTGGGCTCGATTTCGATTCGTTGTTCAACGGAGAACAGCCGAGTGGGCCCGAGTAACGGTTCAAAAGCGCTTTTGAGGTGATTTATGTCAGATGGAAGTTTTGCGGAAGTAAAGCCCGTCAAAGGGTTCGACTGGGCGAAAGCATTAGGTTGGGCGAGGACAGGCGTCGCTCTCGTCGCGTTGTGTTGTTTACTCGGCGTCGCCGTCTACTCGTGGCCGAAAGGCGAAGAGGCGACGGCAGTCACTATTAAAGTCCCAGCGAAGCCCATCGTGGCTGGCGACATGGTGGTCCTGGAGGTCGACGGAATCTCCGCGACGTCCGCATCGCTCAGCGAAGCCGTGTTGATCGTGTCGCCGTCTTCTGGCGTGCAGACGGTGCCCGGTGTGGGTTGGAAGAAAGGCGGCAAGCCTTTTATAACGTTCTGGACTTCGAGGGCGGGTATCTACGACGCGACGCTTATATTGCCTTCGGGTCGCGGCGGGATTATTGCAAGCCAGACGACGATCACCGTACAGAATAAAGGACCGGGTCCCGAGCCGGGACCTGGGCCGGACCCCGGCCCGAGTCCGACGCCGACGAAGCTTCGCGTATTATTTTCGTTCAAAGACGTCGATCTCAAACCAGAGCAGCGTAACATAGTGTATACAGGAGGGCCGGGATCGGTTCGCGACTACTGCGACCGCCACTGTTTAATCGAGGTAAAAGGCGACGTGAGCTATCCGGCGTGGCGGTTGTGGAAGTTGGACGGTGATGGGGATAACGTCGAGTCGGCGTTTCAGCCTTTGTTATCTGCGGCCGGCAATAAGCCGTCGATCATAATACAACAAGCTAACGGGGATATAACGACGCACGATATGCCTGCGACGCCGTCGGCGACGTTGCAGCTTTTAGAAAAATACGGTGGTAAGTAGTTGAGTTAAGGTCAGGCTGGGCCTGTTGCGGCGAGCTACGGTAATGCGGGGCGAGGCGTGGTGAGGTTTGGCGAGGAGTTATTATGGACCCACAAGAAACGTTGAAGCGGATCGTGGATGCCTATGCGGAGAGATACGCCCATAGTCGATACGAGTTTCCGGGTGAAGACGCGGACAATAAGGACGAGTTCGACAGTGCCGTGGCCGACCTGTCGACGTGGTTGAGTCACAGGGCTTACCCAGCCCCCATCGGCCTTCGCGAGTATATGAGAGAAAACAAACCCAAGTGAGGTGAGAGATGGAAGGCTTGCACATTATTGGCGATCACAACTTCGAGGAGTTTACACGGCCCGAAGGCTTCGGGTTCATCGAAGGGCAGCTTGACATACCGTTGCCGATGTTTGCAACGACGTATGGTCGTATTCCTCGAAGCGAGTGGAAGGGACTGATCGAGCAAGGCAAAGGCGCTTGGCTGTCGGACCTGATTATAGCCGCCAAGGTGCCCTCGAAAGATCAGAATGGTCTGGGTTATTGTTGGATTTATGCGTCGGCTGCGACTGTCGAAACGATGCGAGTCGTCCAAAATCAACCCTACGTGATGCTATGTCCTGAGAGTGCCGGCGGTCCCATAACGGGCTGGAGAAACCGAGGTGGATACGGTGCGGAAGCCTTGAAACAGCTCACAGAGAAGGGTATCGCACCCGCAAGCTACTGTATTGATCCCCACAAACTGAACCCGCGGTTGTGGAAGCAGGGGTGGGAAGACGAGTGCTCGAAGTACAAGATCAACGACTCGTGGTTCCAACTGCAAAACTTCGACGACGTCATGTCAGCGTTGTTGATGCGGATGCCTGTTTCGATCGGGCTGAACTGGTGGGGCCACCAGGTTATGCTGACCGATCCGGTGTTGTTAGACAACGGCGGCTTCGGCGCCAAGATGCGAAACTCGTGGGGCGAAGACTGGCCGAGTAAGGGTGCGGGCGGTTGGTCGATTCTTACCGAATCGCGATTGCAGCCGTCGAGTTCTTTTGCCGCGGGTTCTGTGGGCAAGTATGGTGCCCCACGGTCTGGGATGTCGCCAATACATCACGTTATGGAGGGTCACGATTTAGTCAGGAAAAGAATAGCCGGACTCAGATCATCACAAGAGTAAGGCGAGGCGAGGATTATGTTTACTATCATCTCGTTATTGTTACTAGCTGCAGACCCTTCGACGAAGCTGCCGCCTGTTGACCTAAACAACCGAGTCGTTTACTTCACCGCGTATTATTGCGGCCCGTGTCATCTGATGAAGAAGTTCGTTCGACCGATGATCGACGCAGGCGAACCGATCAGCATGGTCGAAACGACGCCGGAGGTATCACAGGAATGCAACGTAACCCTGCTTCCTACGATCCTGTTGATCGTCGACGGCAAGAAGATAGACCAGCACGTTGGGCCTATGACCGAGGAAGAGTTCCGAGCTTACCTTGCCAGGATTCCTAAGTCCAAGAAGGTAGAACCGAAAGAGGAACCAAAGAAGGAGCCGGTCATCGAAAAGAAGCCGTCTCCTCGTTTGATTAAACCGGAACCTCGACCCGTCGAGAAGAAACCAGAAAGCAAAGGGAAGGGGAGGATGATAATGCCAGAACCCGTACCCATAAAGAAAGGGTGATATGTCAGAACAAGAGCAAGAAGGAACGAAACTGCGAGAGGTGGTGAGGTCGCAAGAGGCAGTCGATATTCGGGAATCGTTCGAGAAGACCATCTGGAACGTTCTCAATGCGTTGGCCGACGAGATTGCGTCGCAACGAGACCATGACGCGGAAAAGATCGTGGTGAGCGGTGACGACATGGCTAAGGCGTGCGACCACGTCGCGACGGCCCTGTGGACCTACCCGACTAAACTGAACATGATTTCGTGCGAATACTTACGTGTGTTGGGCAACATGATGTATATGTTCTCACCGCCCAGTACGGTAAGAAGCCTGCGGCAGGTTATGGGTGATCCTGCGGAGAGGGCAAAGAAATGAGAACCTGGATACTTTACGCGAACACATGGCAGGACACCGACGACAGTATCGGACAAGGTATCGTCAATGCGAGCAGCGTCGTGTTGGCTATGCAGGAGGCGGCAGATCAGTTCGGCGCTTTCTCGAAAGCCCAACAAATTGCAGATCAACTGCTAGAACTGGTCCCTGTGCTCGACAGTTGGGCCGACGAATGGGAGCACTTCGTTGTGGAAACACAACTGACAATACTCGATTCCGGGCAGTTGTCGTTCAACGTCAAGCAGAAAGACCCGGCGTACTGTGAAGAGCTTTCGGATTTGTTGTCCGACCTGATCTTCGAGATTCGTAACAACCCGAAGTTCGATGCGATCAAGCTAACCAGCGGTATCGGATAATCTCGTCCGGCCGTTTCAATCGGAGAGACCGCAGCCCCACCAGGTTGCGGTCTCCCTTCTTTTGAAAGAACCAACATGAAAAAACTGACAATTGCCGAGCAAGAAGAGTACAACAAGCAAATGGAGAGCCGGGCGCTGATTACGAGCAAAGCGTCGTATATCGCAAACATGCTCATAGCGATGGCGAACTCCAGCGGTAAAGAGGATACGGACTGGTTGGCCCAGCGTTTGTTGTTGTACGGCGTAGGAATCGAACAATTCAATCCAGGCAAGTTCATCTTCAACGGCGTCAACAACATAAGAGAGAACGAAGTGAGGGTGACATACCTGATCGAGGAAATACTCAGACAGCTTTACATCGGTAGCGACAGATACCCCGGACCTGTCGAAAGCCTCAAGAAGTTAGGCATACGGCTTATATTCGGCAACGAGATGGCCTTTTTCCTCAACGAACGCTGCGGCGGAAACGCGAGAGTAAAATGAGAAGCGTAAAACAACTGACGTGTAGGTCCTTGCTTGAAAGCAAAGCGGCCTACATAACATCAATGCTGACCGAGATAGCCAACGCATCCGGCGAGGACAGTCTGGCAGAACGAGAAGTCCTGTGCAAGTTGCTGGCCGACGACGGTGTCATCGTTTCGATAGGCTGCGATCTCGGATCGCTAAAACACGGTAATGCGTGGTCGGGTACTTTGAGTCACGTTCAGCATCTCATCGTCTCTATCTTGCTGTTCCGCTATAGCGGCAGAGGCAGTTACGAGTATCTGGAAGACGGCTTGAAGCGATACGGAATCAAATTAGAGTTTGGTCCCGAATTGTCGCGGTGGTTTATGGAGTTGTGAAATGGCAAAAGCAAAAGAAGCGATAGCAATAGTGACCGCCGATTTACATCTCGGTTGTAGCCGGGAGTATCTTTTTGCTGACGCGATGTACGGATTCGGCCAGATCGTCGACGCCTCGAACGAAATGGAACTGCCGATCATCGTGGCGGGCGACATCGTCGACAAGCGAATCAATACAGCACACACGGCGGCGGCGATCAAGCATCAGTTGGATCGGTTGGGAGGAGACAGGTCGCTGTTCTACATAGTCGGCAATCACGATCCCGTGTACGAGTCGGTACAGTGGTTTGCCCTCGGTAACGACAACGTGGTATATATCGGCGGCCATCCTTTCAAGTTGGCGGGAATGCGGCCAAACGCCATAGCCTACGGTGTCGACTTTCAGGCCGGTCGGGACAACTTTCTGGAAGCTGTAGGCGAGATCGGCGAACACGTTAAAGTGCTCGTTGCGCATCAAGCCGTCGAGAACTTCATGGGAGGGCACTGCACGACGCAGTGCGCGT
>Ga0123353_10006906_pt1 | contig 15250 bp, 12 predicted proteins | sample TergutLab28metaG_3_FD_92763 | JGI IMG/M metagenome (GOLD analysis project Ga0123353, IMG submission 92763) | Labiotermes labralis P3 segment gut microbial communities from Petit-Saut dam, French Guiana - Lab288 P3 | ecosystem: Host-associated > Arthropoda: Insects > Digestive system > Gut ... | reverse complement strand
TGTTGCTACAAAAGAAGATACCATTGATATGCGTTTTAATGAGAAACTAGCACATGCCCCCAGATAGCCCAGACAATTTGAAAAACAGGGAAAAATAACAGGAGCAGACCGGATACCCCATTAAAATCAAAATTGCTTCCACCATCGTGCGACACTCTCTGTTTATGATATAATTCCGACATTCAGTATCGGAAAGGTTCATCATGGCACCGGAAACGCAAGAATCACTCATTGTTCGGCTTGTTAACGATATTCTGTTGGGAGCGATCCAATCGCGGACAAGCGATATTCATATTGAGACCACGGAACAGGAAATCTTGATCCGCTATCGTACCGATGGCGTTCTCATTCCGCAACACCTTTCCCCCGAAGTTCAGCAGTCGGCAAACATGATCGTCAGCCGTCTCAAAATCATGGCGAGCCTCGACATTGCTGAACGCCGCCTGCCGCAGGACGGACGGATTTCCGTCAAAGTCGGCGGAAGAGAAGTCGATATTCGTGTTTCCGTCATTCCCTCACTGCATGGCGAGGGAATTGTGATGCGGATCCTTGACAAATCCTCCATGAAATTTTCCCTACGCGGGCTGGGAATGTCGCCATCCAATTATGAGTTGTTTTCAAACCTTATTCACTTGCCGCACGGTTTGATTTTGATTACCGGTCCCACCGGAAGTGGGAAAACGACAACACTGTACAGTGCCCTGACAGCGATCAATAAGCCGGGCATGAAACTTATTACGGCAGAAGACCCCGTCGAATACCGGCTGCAAGGGATCAGCCAAATTCAGATTAACGAAAAAATCGGATTGACCTTTGCTTCGCTCCTTCGGCGGATTTTGCGGCATGACCCAGATGTGGTGCTGGTGGGCGAAATGCGCGACCTTGAAACGATTGAAATTGCATTGCAAGCGGCGATGACGGGGCACTTGGTCTTCAGTACCCTCCATACGAATGACGCAGCGGGTGCTTATACGCGGCTTCTTTCGCAGGGGGTCGAGCCGTTTCTGGTATCGAGTTGCGTGGATGCCGTCATTGCTCAGCGTCTTGTGCGTAACCTTTGTCAACATTGCAAGGAAGCCTACGACCCCTCCCCCGATGAATTGCCGGAAGATTTTCCGCTGGAGACGTTGCAGGGGGGGCAAAACTCGGCAATTCGCAGCGTCTTGAAGGGAACCGGAGCCCAAGCCGGAAAAATTTATCGTGCGGTCGGTTGTCCGCATTGCCTGAACGTTGGCTACCGTGGACGCAGCGGTGTGTTTGAACTGCTCTGCTCTTCCAATCGTACCCGAGAATTGGTGGAGCATAATGCAACGGCGTGGGAGGTCAAACGTACCGCTGTTCAAGAAGGGATGCTGACGCTCCGCATGGATGGTTGGCGTAAAGTTCTGGCAGGGGAGACTTCCGTGGATGAGGTCGTGCGGGTCACCAAACCGGACTCGCTGGCATCTCATGCGACACACGGTTCCTGACTCTTTGCTCTGCCATTTAGTATACTCAAACTGTAAAAAAAAATCGTAGAGACGCGATGCCTTGCATCTCACCGGTGTGGACAACGTGACGAATTCGAAGGAACGTCTATTTGCGAACGACGTGAACCCATATAGGGAACGTCACCCAATCGCCAAGGCGCGAAGCATCACGTCTCTACAAAGGAGTGTAGCCTACTGCGTCTGACCAGGCTCGGGTCTGCGAACATAATACAGACAATAGACATCATTCTCGTAGACCAACTCCAGCGTCGAATGGGTCGGCATTTCATACGCTTGGGCGCACAGAATGTAGTCGAAACCATAACGCTGTTGCAGGCTTGCAATGTCCTCTTCCGTTTTTGAGAGTAAGAGCGTTGTCATGAGACGATCCTCCGCCTCATTTCCTTCGGCGTTCTTGTAGCGATACAAATCTTGCATCGATTGCCACCACCGGACAATCGACTCGGCATCTTGCGGAATGTTTTTCCAATCACCAATGTCGGCGCGACGAGCATGCCACTTGAACGTCTGCCCATCACGAGGAATCCAAAACTTGGCAGTGGCGGGCGTGTTTTCCTTGATCCAATGGCACATGTCTTGCCATTCTTTGTTGGTTCGCTTGCCTGCTGGTCCAAACGTGTCGGATCGACACTGTCCCGAATGCGTCCGCAAGTCTACATATTTTGGCAAGATTGTTAACGGAGCATAGAACGCAATGGCGGCGTAGAATAATGCCAAAACCAAACCCTTCGCGTCTTCGTGAGAGACAACATGTTTCCTCTCACAAAGGCACGAAGGACACAAAGAGAACAACCCCAAGCAAACCAACAACGTAATTGCCCACGGAGCACTCTGATCGGCGGGGGACATTTTGAAATATCCGAAGCAAAGATAAGTTGCCGTGAGATAAATTGCCGCGATGATTGCCGAAACGGTCAGCACCCTCGAAAGCGACGGAATTGAAAAAGTGCGAATCTCATTGAGACGTGAGAGACAAAACCACGTCCCACCAATGGCAACCCCCATCGGAACAGCAATGTCGGCAAGACGGAACCAGTAGAACCGCAACAGCTCCGCCGACCACAGAAACTCTGCGGAGAGCTTCAACCCTTTCGGCGGACTCGGCAGGGCATACGCCAAAACGATGCCGATTGCCGACAGAGCAAGCGTTCCCCAGATAAATCCGTTGAACATTCGTTGCTCTCTGCCGCCACCGAGTTGTCGGCAAAGCAAAATCCATATCACGGTCAGCAGGGCGAAACGCAATAAAAACGTTTCCTTGATAAGATACGGCACGAGGTGATGTTGAAGCCGTTTGAAAACATAGATTTGATTTGCCTCGTTGATGGTTTCGGCGGAGACACCGACATTGAGCATCAGCACCGGTATCAATCCGCAAAGAGCGATAGAGCCGCCGACGATCAAGCCGATCCACGGGAAAGACGGCGGCAGACGCAACAGTAGGGGCGAAAAATCTTTCGCCCCTACAATCTCTGCCACCGTCTTTCCTCGTCGCCAATCGCCGCTCACACAGAACAGCACACCGGCAATGAGCGTCACCCAGCCGCCGACGAGGACGTGGAATGCACATGCGATACCGAGAAAAATACCTGCCCGATTCCATTTGCGGCGCAAGATCGCTTCGAGTGCAAAAAACACGAAAGGATATGCCAGCGATTTTCCTTCGATCCCACCGATGAGCCATTCCCCTGCCATGTGAAATGACTCGATGTAATATGCCAGTGCCAGTGCCGTCGGGATCGCCACCCAACGGGTAGGAATAAGAGCATAACTCAACCGCTGCCAACTCCACGCCAGAAGTCCCCAAGCAGCAATGCGCCCGATCCATGCCATTGCCGTTGGCGAACAGAAGAACGTGAGCCAGCCGAAGACGAAATAGAACGTCCAGTGCGCATCCCGGCTTTCGAGGAAGGGATCGCCTTGGACCCACTCGGGATTCCAGTAATGGATTGCTTTGCTGATGTAATGCGCTTCATTCACATCGGGCGGCTGCCATGCACCGACGAGACAAAAGACCACAAAAACAGCGGCGATTTCCAAGAACGTTTTTAACCGATTTGTAAGCATGCCCTGATTATACTCAAAACGGGGTCAAATTGGTACTTTGGTGTTTTTTTCACAGGGAACAAGACGGCAGACGACAGACGGTGGCAGACGCAAGCGGTGCGGTAGCTGCTGTCTGCCGTCTGCAAGCTGCCGTCTACTTCCCGGTGGGAACAAAGCAAAAATGACCAATTTGTACCCGTTTGAAGTATATCTTGAAAGGAATGCCTCTCTACCCTATCATGGACGGTTCGCCTCAGCTCAATCACCTTTAACCCCCTGAACTGATCCCATGACCCACACAACACGAAGACAATTCCTGACCGGAAGCATGGCAGGAACCATCGGACTTGGTGCTTTTTCCGAACTGATTGCCCAGTCCGGCACATCGACCGGAAGCGGCACTGGAAAAATGAAACTGACATTTTATCCACGGGAACTCAAACTGGTGAATCCGTTTGGTGTCGCCTTAATGACGAGAACGACCACACCGGCTCTTCAAGTCGAACTCGAATACGAAGGACGGATCGGTTACGGCGAGGCATCGCTCCCGCCGTACCTTGGCGAAACCTTGGACGATGCTCTCGCCCTTTTGAAAAAAGTCGATCTCTCGCCGTTTCGTAGTCCTTTTGAAATTGAAGAAATCCTCCGCTACGTTGATCGGCTTGCAGTGGGTCAAACGGCGGCAAAGGCGTCGATTGACATTGCGATTCACGACCTTGTCGGAAAGTTGCTCGGAGCACCTTTGTATAAAGTCTTCGGTCTCTCGCCCGAACGGATCCCGCCGACAATGTTTACGATCGGCATGGACGAACCCGACGTGATGCGGAAAAAAACCCTTGAAGCGGTGGAGCGATTCAAAATTCTCAAAGTCAAACTGGGAGGAGACAAAGACAAGGAAATGGTCGAAACAGTACGATCCGTCACCGATCTTCCTCTTACGGTCGATGTCAATCAGGGGTGGAAAGATAAGCAGCATGCTCTCGATATGGTTCACTGGCTCAAAGAAAAAGGGGTGGTGTTGGTCGAGCAACCCCTTGCGAAAGAACGAATCGACGAACACGGCTGGATCACCGAACGAAGCCCCCTGCCGATTTTTGCCGACGAATCGGTCAAACGGCTCAATGACGTTCTTTCTCTGAAAGGATGTTTTTCCGGGATCAATATCAAACTCATGAAGAGTACAGGCATGCGGGAAGCATGGAAGACGGTCGCTCTCGCGCAAGCCTGTGGATTTAAGATCATGTTCGGATGCATGACAGAAACTTCCTGTGCCATTGCGGCTGCCGTGCATCTTTCGCCAGTCGCAGACTTCCTCGACGTGGACGGCAACTTGTTGATTGCCAATGATTTGTTCGAGGGAGTCCGTCTCGTGGAGGGACGACAACTTCCTTCAGACCGTCCGGGATTGGGGATCACGAAAATCCCGAACATGAACGGCGGATAGAACTCGTGTCAAGATAAAAGATTCGTGCATGCGATTGTAGACCCGGAGCGGATCATTTTTCGCATGCGCCCTCGTTCAGCAGCCTCGGGGCGCGTCGGGTCTCTCGTTGTCGGGCTAAAATGTTCGGCAACCGGAATTTTCAACCGGCTTCGGTAGATGCTGTGCGTCTCAATCCACTTCTGAACCGTCCACGTTACCGTTGTTCCTTTTCGCCAGATCTTTGCCCCTGCCGGGAGCGGGACCGTTTTACGGACTTTGCAGTTCGACTGGTATATGGTTGCCTGATCTTTCTTTTCTACCAATCTTGTGATATATTCATCGCAGTAAACTTCACCATTCTCAGGAGAATAACGTATGAAAAAATGGGTTTGTTCGGTATGTGGTTATGTGCATGAAGGCGATGCTGCGCCGAGTTCTTGCCCCCAGTGCAAGGTTCCAGCTGACAAGTTCAAGGAGCAGGGAGCGGGAAATGCTTTTGCCGCAGAGCACGTGCTTGGCGTTGCCAAGGGTGTCGATGCCGATATTGTCAAAGACCTGCAAGCACACTTTAGCGGCGAATGTTGCGAAGTGGGCATGTATCTGGCGATGGCTCGCGTGGCGCACCGTGAAGGGTACCCCGAAATTGGTGCCTATTGGGAAAAAGCGGCTTACGAAGAAGCAGAGCACGCCGCCAAATTTGCGGAACTCTTGGGGGAAGTGGTGACGGGCAGCACCAAGAAAAATCTCGAGTTGCGAGTCGAAGCCGAGTTCGGTGCTTGTGCCGGAAAAACGGACATTGCCAAACGAGCCAAAGAGAAGGGTTTGGATGCGATCCACGACACCGTTCATGAAATGGCTCGCGATGAAGCCCGTCACTGTGCCGCTTTCAAAGGGCTGCTCACGCGATATTTCGGGTAGACCCAGAGCGGGTCTCATCACAGAGTACGGAGGTTTCACGGAGTACACTCTGTTCCGACGGGGCGGGTTTGGTCGGGGCGGGTTTGAACCCGCCCCGACGGAGCGCAATGCACACGACGTTGTTACGCCCCGTTTGGGCGAAAACTTTACCGGAAAAATTGGATCGAATACTTTTATCGTTTGAGTAAATCATGACTTACACCCACTACCGCAAGCTTTATGCCGACACATTAAACGGCATTCACGAAGAAGGACTGTACAAAGACGAACGCATCATCACGTCGCCGCAGGGGGGGACGGTTTCCGTTTCCTTCCCGGAAGGGGCACCGCCACGTGAGGTCATCAATCTTTGTTCCAACAACTATCTCGGGTTGAGCAGTCATCCTGAAGTCGTTCAGGCAGCTCACGAAGGATTGGATCGCTACGGCTATGGTCTCTCTTCCGTCCGTTTTATTTGCGGCACGCAGGACAATCACCGGCTGCTCGAACGCAAAATCGCAGATTTTCTCGGGATGGAAGATGCCATTCTGTTCGGCTCCTGTTTCGATGCCAATGGCGCACTCTTCGAGGGAATCTTGACGGCAGACGACGCGATTTTTTCCGACAAACTGGTTCATGCGTCGATCATTGACGGCATTCGGCTCAGCAAAGCACAACGCACTATTTTCGAACATGGCAACATGACCGAACTCGAGGAAAAACTCGCGCAATCGACGGCGCGGATCAAGTTGGTGATGGTCGATGGCGTTTTTTCGATGGATGGCGATATGGCACCGCTCGACAAAATCTGCGAACTCGGCGAAAAATATGAGGCGATGGTTGCGGTGGACGATTCCCACGCGACGGGATTTATTGGCAAAACGGGTCGCGGCGTTCACGAACATTTTGGTGTGATGGACAAGGTTGATATTATCACGACCACTTTCGGCAAAGCACTCGGCGGAGCGACGGGAGGCTGTATCGCGGCGCGAGCGGAACTCGTCGCCCTGCTCCGGCAGCGTGGCAGACCCTATCTTTTTAGCAATGCGCTGATGCCCGCCGTCACTTCGGCGACGATCCGTGTGCTGGACATTCTTTCCAAAACGACTGAACGCCGCGATAAACTCGAAACGCTGACGACGTTCTGGCGCACGTCGCTGACGGAAGCCGGGTTTGATCTCAAGCCGGGCAATACGCCGATTGTCCCGATCATGCTCTACGATGCCAAGGTTGCTCAAGAGTTCAGCCGCCGCTTGTTTGCCGAAGGAGTTTTTGCTGTTGGATTCTTTTTCCCTGTTGTGCCGAAAGGCGAAGCGAGAATTCGCACACAAATTTCCGCAGCACTCGAAAAGAGCGATCTCGAAAAAGCGTTAGCGGCATTTGTCAAAGTTGGCAAAGAACTGGGTATACCGAAACCGGTTTGAAAATCCGCAGGCAAACTGGCACTGCGGGGGGTTGACGTACCTGTAACCGCCGTTATAATGCGCTGAAATTCAGGGGGCAAGGCTGATGTTGCGGCAAGCCCCCGTAAAAGACTATGGCAAGTAAAGCAAAAATACTGAAAGCACAGCGAAAGCCGAAATTTTCGTCCCGATCCGAAAACCGATGCCAACTCTGCGGTCGTCCGCGAGCCGTCTATCGTAAGTTCGGCATCTGCCGAATATGCTTCCGCAACCTCGCCAATCAGGGACTGATCCCCGGCGTGAAAAAATCCAGTTGGTAAAAAGCGTACAATATACTCGACCTTGACGTATAACTGGTCGTGTTTGCCGCGCATACCTTGGTGTCCTTTGCGTCATTTAAGTCCTTTTGGTTGTTTTCCCATGAAAGGCACAAGGAAGAAAAAAAAGTTTATGCCATGGTACGGTAGAACATACTCGAAACAATTTGCATAGGGATAAGAAAAAATTATGATGACCGATCCGATCGCCGACATGCTGACCCGAATTCGGAATGCTGTCCGCATTGAAAAACCTTCCGTTGATATGCCCCTCTCCCTCGAAAAGAAGGGGATTGCTGATGTTTTGAAACGTGAGGGATATATATGGGACTGGGAAACGTTGGACGAGAAACCGGTACCGGTGCTTCGCCTCCATCTGAAATATGGTCCGAATGGCGAAAAGATCGTCAATCATATCCGTCGTGTCAGCAAGCCGGGATGTCGGGTTTACGCCACAACGGACGATCTCAAGCCGGTGCTCAACGGGTTGGGAATCCGAGTGTTGAGTACCAACCGTGGCGTGTTGAGTGACCGGGAAGCGAAACTGAAAAACGTCGGTGGAGAGGTCATCTGCTCCCTCTGGTGAGACCAGCTAGACCAGCGTTTTCGCTGAAAAAAGTCCTTTGCGTGTCCCTTATGTCTGTCCCTTATGTCCTTAACGTCCTTTGAGTCCTTAGCGGTTATTTTTATCGCCAAGGACATAAAGGACTCAAAGGGCATGAAGGACACGAAAGACAAAATACAACAAGTATCGTAAGAATAAGAAACAATGTCAAGAATTGGAAAAAAACCGATAGTCGTTCCTGTGGGCGTGAAAGTTGCCATCGATGGGCAGACTGTGTCCGTTGAGGGTCCGCTTGGAAAACTGTCGCAGTGGTTCAGTCCGAATGTCAATGTCGCGTTCGATGTTGCCTCGAATACGCTCACGGTTGCGCGGGCAAACGAATCCCGTGAAGCCGCCGCCATGCATGGTTTGTATCGGGCGTTGTTCCAAAACATGGTCGATGGCGTGACCAAAGGATACGAAAAGCGGCTGGAAATCTTCGGCACGGGCTATCTCTTCGCGGTGCAAGGGAAGAACTTGCAGGTTCGCGCCGGTTATGCTCATGAGGTTCACCGAGAAGTTCCGGTGGGTTTGACCGTGACATGTCCCGATCAAACGCATGTGAGCATCAAGGGGATCGACAGGCAGTTGGTCGGTCAGTTTGCCGCAGATGTGCGTGCCATCCGCAAAGCGGAACCCTACTTGGGCAAAGGAATCAAGTACGAAGGCGAAGTCATCCGACGCAAAGAAAGTAAAGCGGCGGCGAAGAAATAATGAAGGAAAGGTATTGGAGCGATACTGACGACACTGGACACAAACCAGTGAGACCTTTTGCGGGAATGTGGGTATTGATTTGTTCGGTTGTTTGTGTTTTGTGATCGCCCATTGCGGTGGTGGTCGTGGTTTTTTGTTTGCCGTATGAAGGCGACGTGGTTGCTTTCTATGTCGAACGCAGTGTCAGAGGGGCAATGTGCGTCCCTGGATTTATATTCCTGATCTGGGCTTTCGTTATCGGCGGGAAATCTACACGTTGGTTATGTATGGCGTGGGCGTTTTGGATTTTTATTGCCTTCGTTTTGTAGGATTTGAAAGGAAAAGAGTAACATGAAAAAGTTTAAACAAATCAATCGTCAGCGTCAAAATCGGGCTTACCGTGTGTCTAATACGGTAAAAAAATATTCGGATCGTCCGCGTCTTTGCGTCTTCCGCAGTAACGCCCATATCTATGCGCAAATTATTGACGACGAACAAGGCAAAACGATTGTCGCAGCGGGAACGTTGGACAAGGAACTGAAGCAGTCCATCGGAAATGGCGGAAACTGTGCTGCTGCCGAAAAAGTTGGGGCTGCTCTTGCCACGAAAGCCCTTGCTGCTGGCATTACGAAGGTGGCATTTGATCGACATGGGTTCAAGTATCATGGTCGGGTCAAGGCGTTAGCCGATGCTGCTCGCGGGTCGGGACTCGACATCGGTGCCGCCGGTGAAGTCAAAGAGAAAGCCGACAAAGCCGATAAGGCAGCTCCGAAAAAGCAGAAAGCCTCCAAAGAGGACAAAGTTGCTGCCAAAGTCGCCTCGGGCAAAAGCGCAAGTGCTAAAAAGGGAAAATAGCCCCGAACGGGAGCTTTTTCCGAAGGGGGGGCGAGACGGAAAAAAACAGCGTAACAATTTCTTGCGAAAGCCTGAACCCGCACTGGGTCTAACGCTCACTCCACCAACTTCGGATCGGCAATCGTCAGCACGGCGGGGAGGCTCGATGTGGGTTCGACAATGAGTGTCATCGTTCGGCAGTTCTGCGGCAGATTCACTTGAATCCGCTGCGAGGCAGAATCGCCTCGCAGTTCCCAAGTCCCTAACAATTGCGAATTTGCCCTAATTTGGAGCGTTGCCGACACATGCGGACGAAACTGATCCTCAATGCCAATCACCGCCTTCAGCGACGCAAACGGCTTTGGCAAAATGTACTCGAGCGATGTCTTGCCCCACAAGGTAATACTTCGCTCATAACCAACGCCATCCAATATCGTTTCGTGCGTGGAATTCTTCGTTCGGTTCTCAAAAAATGTTTGGAGAAAGTGGAGTTGTGACGGATTGACCTCCGACTCAAAGGGCAACGAAAATTCGCTCCGTACCCGTTCAACGTCGATCAACGAAGCAATTCTCTTTTCGCCAAAGTCAATTTCGTCCACCATTTCCAGTGGACAGGAAACGGAGAAACCTGTCGATGTTTGCCACGACAATTCGTTTTCCTTCAGCTGGATGTCCGAAATCATTCCTCTCGTTCCCGTCCAAAGAGTGAGCGTCCCGAACGGTGGCTCACTTGCGATGATGGATTCACGATGCAGGACAAGCCCAAAGACTTTTCGGCGGGGCACGGGGAGTACTTCGCCATCGACGGCAAAGGAAATGGTCTCGGCATTGATGTCGTGGAGAATACCAGTGTACACATCGAACGAGTCGGGGTTGCCGACAACGAGTCTGTCCCCTTCGGCGTTGGGCACTGCCAAACGCAGCCAGTCTGCCGGTGGATTGACCACTTCCGATAAACTCCGCACCGCCAATCGGACTGCCGTGATCGTATTCAAGGGGAGCGACAACTCATTCGGTTGATCCACGAGGCGAACCGTGCCTTGATTGTTATGGGCGGTAAACGAGGAAGCGGTCAATCGTGAGCCGTCTTGGAGTTCGAGAACAATGACGTTATTGGGGAATGTTTTTTGAGCGGCTTGTGCGTGCATCTCCTTTGCAAGGGAGGCAGCAACTCGCCTTGCTCCCTGCCTTGTGGACGCGGACGGTATCGGATGCAACAAGTTCTGAGCACCGGTGGTGGGGGCGGGGATCCCTCCGTAGGGATTCGATTGCATGTTGCGAATCTTGACCAACTTTTCGAGTGGGAACGTGTGTGCGGTGCCCTGAACATCGGCAATGACTTGCGTGCGATCCAGAGCGATCATCGTTCCGACAACGTTGTTGTCTTCGTTGTCAATGACCTCAAAATGTGGCACAGGAAAAAACGGCTCTGTCGCCATCACCAAAGTGACGACAAGCAACGTGAAACAACCGAGACAAGATCGTAAGAACATAACGCTGAGAGACGAATCCGAGTTCTCCATCACGGGAAAACTTCCGCAAACAATCGCCCATTATACTCCTTTTCGACCCGGCTTGGGTCTCGGACAAAGCCCTGCCCGCTCCATGTCTATATCCCCCGCCGGATAAGACGTTTACGTTTCGACGCGGAGCCTGCTTGATTCGGTTGCTTCTTGTCATAGCGACTCCGAAGAAACAAAATCGCCGGCAACACCACCACCGACGTAATCAAACAGCACGTCATGCCAATGACGAAAATCCTGCCCAGACTCTGCAACCCCCGATGCGAGGCAATCATCATACTGCCGAAACCGACGAACGTTGTCAGCGAGGTAATCAAAATCGATGTCGCCGTCGAAGCAGAAATGGTATAACGTTGCCCAAGTCGATGACGATAGTCATGCACCAGATGGATGCCGTAATCAATGCCGATGCCAATGATGATCGGCAAGACAATCATGTTCGCCGGATTGAGCGGAAGGTCAAGCAAACCAATAATACCGAACATCATGACAAGTCCCAAGAGCATCGGCAGCAGTGCCGCGATGGATGCGGCTATACTGCGAAAGTCGATCCACGTCAAAATCAATACCGCAATGAACGCATAGCACGCCGCCGACACGAAACCCGCTTGCATTTGCAGCGACGATTCGTAAGTTTGTAGCGGACTGCCCGTGGCAGCGGGGTCAATGTCACGAACCGCTTCGACGAACTTTTTCATTTCGTCCATGTCCCAAATATTCGCTGTCGAATAAATCCGCATCAGATGCTTGCCATGCCGCCCCACAAACCGCGAGACCAGCGACTCCGGCAAGTCTTCCACCGTCGGCGGCTGCGGCACTGCCATCACTCGGAGCGATTGGAGACGTTTGAATAATTCGGCAATTGCCGGGTTGGCAAGTGCTGGATGAGAAGGGGGGGGGAGTTGATCGAGGTGTTTTAATTTTTCCGCAAGCGATTGAATAATCTGGACTCGCTCGGGATCGGCTTCGGGAAAATACGAAACGATCTCCTTGGTTTTCAGCTCAGGATACTTTTGCTCGAACTGTTTTTTTCGCTCCAGCAGTTCGTCTTTTGTGTCGGCAATCGACAACGCGAACCAAACGTTTTCGCCTCCTTGATCTGCTTCTATCGAAAGGAGTCGCTGTTCTAATTCAACACTGTCGAGACCTTCCGGCTGCAAATGGAGCAGATTGTGATCGTACCACACATGAGGGATCCCCGTCAGCAAATAGAGGAATCCGAGCGAGAAAATGAAGAGTGAAAACTTGGGGAAAAAATAGACTGGCTTGAGTGCCCTGCGGATATCGATCAAATTGTTGGAGGGAGCATGTTTGTCCGGCACTGTCGGCGTCATCAGCACGATCATTGCCGGAAAAACGGTAAACGTGGCGATCATGCAAAAGAGGATTCCACCGCCGACAATCGTCCCGAGTTCGGCAACGCCGGTGAACTCGACAAACGACGCGGCATAGAATGCGACCGAAGTGGTGAGCGCACCAGTGACGATGCCGGGTCCCACGAGTTCCACCGTTTTGCAAAGCGACTCAACGATCTCGCCACCGCTCTTGCGAAGTTCGAGATATTTTCCTAAATAGTGAACACTAAAATCGGTGCCCAAACTGATGAGCATTGCCCCAAAAGCGATGCTCAAAATGTTCAAATGCCCGACAGCAAGCGTGATGTATCCCATCGTCCAAGCAAACGCAAACATCAGAGCAATCACCGCAAGAAGCGGATGCCGAATCGAACCAAAGCCTGCCACAAAAACGATACAGACACCAAGGAGAGCCAGAAGCGTTGCCCTCGTCATGGCTTCATTGCTCAATGTCATTTCGTCGTATTCGAGAATCGGCATGCCAGTCATGCCGATTTGTAACGACGGATATTCGGCACGAACTTTCTTGACGATGCTTCGCAACTTATCAATCGCTTCCGTTCCTTGCGAAAACTGTGTTTTGTCCGTGTCGATCAGGCGTAACAGCACAAAGCCCATCACCCCTTCGGGGGTGGGGAAGAGAAAATAGTGCATATCGTCACCATCAACATTGCTTTGCGACAGCGTCGTCAAGAGATTGGCGACGTTGTCCATCGCCATGGGGGGCTGTGGCTGTGGGTTCCTCGGATCAAAGAGTGCCAGCGATTGGTCGACGAACCGCTGAATCGTTTGAAGGTCTTCGAGGGGAATGTAATGGAGTCCCTTACGATGGATGCCGGAAAGATCGACTCCATTCAGAACATCTTGATAGAGATCGGGAAACAGGGCAATGATTTTGGCGAGATGTTTCAGCACGTCAATGACTTCGCTGTTTTCCTTCCCTTCGGCAACAACGATGACTTCGTTGCTGTCGCCGAATTCATCGACGTAATCGAGCCAGAGTTTGTTGAAGCCGCTGTGCGGGTTGATCAGATCGAGTCGGCTCATTTTGAGACCGAGGTGTCCGTATGACCAGTAAAGCCCCAGTGCGGCAAGGAGTACGGAGAGCACCAGCACCGTTCCCGGAAACCGGCAACAGAGAATCGTCAGCGACCGCAATGGCTTGGTAAAAATCGACGTTTCCGTCGTGTGGTAGGGAAACCTCTCCATAAATGGCGTGATTCTAGCGAAATTTCCTATTTTAATAAAGAGCGATTTTCCGTGTTTCCACCCGGTTCTTTTTCCTCGCCCCTTTCCCCTGATTTTCTGCGGTTTCCGTTGACAATTTTTCGTTTTTGCCTACAATGGTCACGGAGGGTGGTCGTCAGGCTGTAGCCGCTCACAAACAAATAGAGAGAACAATAGAATGGATGGGCGAAAACAGTGTATTTTCTTGGTTGACGATAACATCGTCAACTTAAATGCGGGAAAAACCGCTTTGCAGCACAAATATACGGTGATCACCATGCCGTCGGGCGAAAAACTTTTTTCCGTATTAAAGAAGATGAAGCCCGATCTCATCCTGCTCGATATTGATATGCCGGGTATGAGCGGATACGACACCATCAAAGGTTTGAAATTGAATCTGGAAACCGCTGAGATCCCCGTCATCTTCCTGACCAGTAAAAACGAAGTGGACAGTGAACTGTTGGGACTGCAACTCGGTGCGGTGGATTACATCACCAAACCCTTTTCGCTGCCAATCTTACTCAAAAGGGTCGAGCTGCATTTGCTCTTGCAGTCGCAAAAAGAGGAATTGCGTGAGTTTAACGGAAACCTTCTCGAGATGGTCAACCAACGAACCAGCGATGTCTCCGCGTTGCAGAACGCCGTGATCATGTGGGCGGCGGAAGTGATCGAATTTCGGGACGAGGAAACCGGTCATCATGTCGAGCGCGTTCAAAAGTATTTGAAAGTTCTTTTAGACGCGATGAAGGAAACCGAACAATATGCAGCGGAGATTGCGACATGGGATATTGAGGCGTTTATAAAATCGACCCTTCTCCACGATGTCGGCAAAATTAAGATACGCGATGATGTTTTGCTCAAAAGGGAACGGTTGACGGATGAAGAACTCGCCAATATGCAACTCCACACGCTCCATGGAACCATGTTGCTGGATAACTTGCAAAATCGAGTGCCCAACCAGACATTTTTAGAATATGCAAAAGTCCTGGCGCACCGGCATCACGAAAGGTGGGATGGCACCGGTTATCCTGATGGGTTGAAAGGGGAAGACATCCCCTTGCAGGCGCGGATGATGGCGATTGCCGATGTCTATGATGCACTGGTGTCCGAGCGTCCGTATAAAAAAGCGTTTTCTCATGAAGAAGCCATGCGGGTCATTGCCGAGGGATGCGGCACGCAATTTGACCCGGATTTGACAAACCTGTTCGTGGGCGTATCCGATAATGTCAAGGAAATCGGCGAACAAAAGGAGTAAGGCGAAGGTTTCCGCTTTTTCTTCCCCTTGCCTGCTTCTCTCTTTTTTGCTAAAATTCGCGTAGGGCTTTCGCCAGAAATTAACATGCCATTTTCAGCCTTATCGCATTCCGTGGAGCAGAATACAGGAGTCAGGAGTCAGAATGGTGCTACCGCACCATTTGACTCTGGCAGTTCCTTACCG
>Ga0123353_10006904_pt1 | contig 15252 bp, 14 predicted proteins | sample TergutLab28metaG_3_FD_92763 | JGI IMG/M metagenome (GOLD analysis project Ga0123353, IMG submission 92763) | Labiotermes labralis P3 segment gut microbial communities from Petit-Saut dam, French Guiana - Lab288 P3 | ecosystem: Host-associated > Arthropoda: Insects > Digestive system > Gut ... | reverse complement strand
TGTAACCATTGTGAACGAAAAACTTATCCCAATACAGCAAGTTGAGATTATGGATATGTATGGACGTTTAATTTGGACAGGGCAAACTACAGAAGTAAAGACTGAAATTACACTTAATGTGGCTACCGGAATTTACAGCGTACGTATTACCACAGACTCAAGTATTCATACGACGAAAGTGTCTATTACTAAATAAATACAATAGAATATAATAATCAAAGAGGCTGCTCAAAAGGCAGCCTCTTTTTCTAAATGAAAAAAACAAACAACCATTAATCATTAATCACTATAATTGTGGGTAAAAACAAACTCAAACGTTTCGCTGAAAATGAAATCTTTGAAAATCTCTTTCAACATAATAGTTTTGATGTTCGAAATGAGCCTTTTCCTGTAAAAGGTAAATGGCATACTAACTATTTTAAAAACAACAACTCCATCGTGTTGGAGTTAGGTTGTGGGCGAGGAGAATATACTATTGGTATGGCGCAACGGTTTCCCGACAAAAACTTTATCGGCATTGACAGAAAAGGGGCACGAATTTGGCGCGGCTGTAAAGATGGCATTGAACAAAACCTGAAAAATGTTGCATTTCTGCGCATTAAAATAGAAGATATTGAATATTATTTTGCTAGGGATGAAGTGCAAGAAATTTGGGTTACCTTTCCTGAGCCTCAACCGAGAAAAGAATGCAGAAGGCTAATCTCTCCCAATTTTATTTCAAAATATAGAAAAATCATAGATTCAAAAGGTGCCATTCACTTAAAAACAGATAGTAGAGAGCTTTATGAATATGTAATTAAAACAGCGTCCGTAGAAAAATGGAAAGTGGTTGAGAATATTGATAATATATATGAAAGCGGAATATCTTCTGTTTTGACTGAGATTCAAACTTTTTATGAAAAAAAATGGTTGGTGGAAGGGAAGGCAATATCTTATATTTGTCTTGAGCCGTGTTTTTCTGTGTTGTAAAGTTAACTGAACCAAAAATTTCTCAATAATTTTTTTATTTTCTCAATGTCCACAAGTTTTCCGAGTTCTTGCTGCATGGAGGTTACCTTTTTATCCACAAAACCGCAGGGGTTAATATAGTTAAAGTAGGTCAAGTCTGTATTTACATTTAATGCAAATCCGTGCATCGTAACAAATCGGGATGCACGCACCCCGATGGAGCAAATTTTCCTTGCATTTGCACCGTGCTCATTGAGCCATACACCTGTAGCACCTTCTAAACGGACACCTTTCATGCCATAATATGCAAGTGTTTTTATTATAGCTTCTTCCATTTTATTAATATACCCCTTTAGTGATCTTCCATGATTTTCTAAATCTAAAACTGGGTAGCCAACTAATTGTCCGGGACCATGATAAGTAATATCTCCTCCTCTGTCAATTTTATAAAAAACAGCATCAATTTTTCTCAAAAAATCTTTAGTAATTAGTAGATTATTAACTTGACCGTTTTTTCCTAAAGTGTAAACATGGGGATGTTCACATAAAAAAACTGTTTCTAAACTGCGTGTATCATTCCCTTTAATTTTTGCATTAATGATTTTTTGAAACAACCGCTCTTGCTTATCCCAAGCTTCTTTATAGTCAATAATTTGCCAATCTTTGAACTGCATAATAACTATTTTCCCAAAAGTCGTTTTAATGCTTCTAATTCTTGTTGTAATTTCAATCTTTCTTTCTCCTCTTCCATTTTTCCTTTTTCAAATCCTTCTGCCAATCCTTCTGCTTTGCCTTCTTCCAATGCTTTTCTTATTGCTGATTTATAGCAGTTTGAGTTATCTCTGTGAATTTTCAGGTTTTCTATGTAAAGCATATATTCTGCTTGTGATAACCGGGCAACTTCCGCAGCAGCAAACATTCTTTCAAATATAGTTTCACGCAACTCATCGGGAAGAGAATTTAACCGACAAAGATTATGAATCACATACATCCATTTTTCAAATCGGCTTGTCAATTCTTGAATCGGTTTTACAAATTTTGGCATTTCTAAATATATGAAAGTCAACTTGTTGTAAAAAACTTTTTTGGTTTCTATATCACATAATTTAACATCATAGCGGTATTTATTTGGGTCATTTTTATTTTCTTCAAATACAAAGCCCAATATAGCAATCATATACACTGCTTTAAGCTCATATTGCCACGCTTCGCCTTTCGTAGCTTGTTCCATAATAGGAAAGGTGGAATAATACACGCTTCTGTCTATAAAGAAATCTTGTGTCTCTTTTTGCAGTTCAACAATAAACTTCTCTCCTTTTTCATTTTCGCAATAGATATCGAAAATCGCTTTTCGGAAATTGGAAGAAACTCCCAGCCTCTCTAATTTAAGGTATGAAATGCTAACAATACGTCCTTCTTCTTCATAAAGGAGTTCGTTCAGGAAATCAAGCAGTAAATCTTTGTTGCATTCTTCGCCGAACAATTTCTTAAAACCGAAGTCAGTAAAAGGACTAATGTATTTATCTCTGATGGGTTGGTAAAACATTTTCCTGTGTTTTTTAGTGTTTCCTGTGTTTTGATTTTTTGTTTTGTCATATATAGTTAATTTAGCGAATGTTAGAAAATAGAGTGAGGCGTCTCTAATCAACTGCAAATATATATAAATGAAAGGTAGTTGTCAAGGGGGAAAGAGGATTATTTTTTTAATTATCAATATCTATTTTATAGATCAATATTTATTTTATCCGACATATATGAAGATCTTACCAACGGTGCGCTCTCCACATGCTGGTAGCCTAATTTCAAAGCGTATTTCTTGAATAAATCAAACTGCTCAGGTGTAATATATTGCGCTACATCTATGTTGTTTTTTGTGGGTTGTAAATATTGTCCAATGGTAACAATAGAAGTTCCCATATTTCGCGCATCTGCCAAGGTTTGCATGACTTCTTTTTCGGTTTCTCCCAAACCTACCATTATTCCTGTTTTGGTTATTATGCCGGAAACTGCAATTTGTTTTAACGTTTCCAAACTGTTTTTATATGTTGCTTTACTTCTTACTGTGGGGGTTAATCGTTCTACGGTTTCCATGTTATGCCCAATGATATTGGGTTTAGAATCAATGACCATTTGTAATAATTCATTTTGATAATCGGGAATAAGAAGTTCAATAACTATGTTTGGATTTTTTTTGCGGATTTGACATACTATTTTTGCCCAATGTGCCGCACCTTTATCCGGTAAATCATCTCTATCAACTGAGGTTATTACACAATGTTTAAGTTTCATCAAAAAAATGCTTTGGGCTAATTTTTCAGGCTCGTAACTATCTAATGGGAGCGGTCTTCCTGACTTTGTGGCGCAAAACCTGCAAGTTCGCGTACAAATATCACCCATAATCATAAAGGTGGCAGTTCCTCTGCTCCAACATTCACACCGGTTTGGACACCTCCCGCTACTGCAAATCGTATGCAAATGATTTTCTGAAACAATTTGCTGCACAAAAGCATAATTTTCGGTACTTTCAATTTTTATCTTCAACCAATCGGGCTTGCGTGTGATATTCATATTTAAAAATTTGTGCAAAAGTATAGGATTTTTCTATTACCCATTGACAAAACTTTTTATATGAAATTTTTGATATATTCTTAAAATTACTGATTGAATAATATTTACGTGTTTCTATGCGTTCGTGATATTTTTTCTATTGGTGGAGTGAACTGGTAGGAAAAACTACTTATTAAGGGGTATATTTTTTTCTCTCAATTTTTGGGTCTTTCATGGTGCAAAAATCGGATGAAAATGAGGTTTTTTACCTCCCAAACTCACAAATTGTAACTGATAACAAAAATTTTAATGCGTTTGCCCTGCAATCACTCGCCACTTGTTGCTAAAAAACCCGATATTTGCCAAATTTTTTAAAACAGCATAAACTATGACCGCTTTTGTATTTCCAGGGCAAGGAGCCCAGTTTGTTGGAATGGGTAAAGAATTGTACGACAATCATCCTGAAGCCAAAATCATGTTTGAAAAAGCTAATGAAATCTTGGGTTTTTCTGTTACAGATAAAATGTTTTTTGGTGCCGATTCTGATTTAAAAGAAACAAATATCACACAACCTGCTATTTTTCTACATTCGATAATTGCCTGTAAAATGAGGGATAAAGGAATTGTTCCTCAGATGGTTGCCGGACACTCACTGGGCGAGTTCAGTGCTTTGGTGGCTGCCGGTGCTCTCTCGTTTGAAGATGGGCTGCACTTAGTATCGCAACGCGCCAATGCCATGCAAAAAGCCTGTGTGCAAAACCCCTCCGGAATGGCGGTAGTAATAGGTTCCGATGATGATAAAGCGAAAGCCATTTGCGAAGTTATTGATGAGGTAGTTGTTCCCGCCAACTACAACTCCCCTGGACAATTGGTTATATCAGGAACCTTCAAGGGGTTGAAATTGGCAGGAGAAGCATTAATAGCTGCAGGTGCAAAACGTGTGCTCATGTTGAATGTAGGTGGTGCTTTCCATTCACCGCTTATGTCACCCGCTCAGGAAGAACTGGCACTTGCTATCGAAAAAACCGAGTTTCAAACACCCATTTGCACAGTTTATCAAAATTATACGGCACTCCCCGAAACACACCCAGAAATCATTAAAAGAAACTTGATACAACAACTTACCGCTCCCGTTTTGTGGACAAAAATCGTTCAAAATATGGTAAAAGCAGGAGCCACCTGTTTCGTAGAGTTTGGTCCCGGAGAGGTTTTACAAGGGCTAATCAAGAAGATAGCAGTGGACGTAGAGGTACGGGGTGCGAGGTGAGAATTTTATGAAATAAACAATAATTATGATTCGTTTTTTCGACATTTTTTTTTCGTTTTTAGGATTATTAATATTAGCACCGTTTTTTTTAATTATCTCGTTAATTATTGCCAGCACTTCACGAGGCACCGTTTTTTATACCCAAAAACGTGTCGGAAAAGACAACAGAGATTTCACACTTATTAAGTTTCGTACCATGTGTGTCAATGCTGATAAAATGGGGTTGCTAACGGTGGGAGAAAAAGATTGCCGCATTACAAAAGCGGGTCTTTTTTTACGGAAATATAAACTTGATGAGATCCCGCAACTTTGGAACGTGCTGAAAGGCAATATGAGCTTGGTAGGTCCTCGCCCCGAAGTAAGAAAATATGTAGATTTGTATAATAACGAGCAGAAACAAATTTTGAAAATCAGACCGGGAATTACCGATTACGCCTCTATAGAGTACTTAGATGAAAATAGTATTTTAGCGCACATGAATGAGCCTGAAAAACAATATATTGAAGTGATTATGCCCCATAAATTACAGCTAAGTTTTCAATATATGGAGAATAGCTCTGTGAAAGAGTATTTTAAAATTTTGCTTTTAACGGCAAAGAAAATTTGCTTTTCAGAATGTTATTACACACATCCCTCAGGTTTGGGCAGTCCGGCTATGCGACAAGCACCACGTGCAGGTCCTAATGGAAATAGCTCGTAAATATCTCGTAATTTCAGTCCGGTTTCTTTGCAAATAGAACGAATCATGGGCGCCATGCCCGTTTCTTCGTAGCTGCGGCGAATAATTCTGATAATTGCCCAATGCTTATCTGTTAAATCTTGAATATCGTCTTCCTTTGCAATCAACACTGCCAATTCGTCGTTCCATAATTGTGGTTCCAGCATAAAGCCGTCGCCATCCATTTCAATGGGTTTTCCGTTAAATTCTATTGCCATAATGTTAAGATTTTTTAGCGCGCAAAAGTATTATAAAATTAATTCTATATTTTTCCTGTGTTTCTTTGTGTGTTCTATGTCTCTATGTTGAAAACAAAAATTAGCAGAAGATACAGAGAGCAAAGAACTTCACAGCAGATTCTATGGTACTGGATCGTACCCGCTCCCACCCCAAGGGTGGCAGCGCAAAATTCTTTTTATGGCAAGCCATCCGCCCTTTAGTGCTCCATGTTTTTGTATAGCCTCAATCCCAAATTGCGAACAAGTGGGCGTAAACCTGCACTGCCTCCCGAAAAACGGAGACAAAGTGAACTGATAGAGTTTGATTATGCCAATGAAAAGGGAAGAAAGGAGAAAAGAGAGGGGGGAAAGGAAAAAGGAGGATGGGATTTTGTTCATTAACATTAAATCGTAAATCTAGTACGCTCTCGCAAACACTACCCGTTGCGCCGAAGGTTTTCCCGTGAAAATACACTTGCCTTCCTCTTTGTTACTGTTAAAGGGGATAACGCGGATGGTGGCTTTTGTTTTCTCTTTGATAGTCCCTTCGGTTTCGGGAGTGCCGTCCCAATGGGCAAGCACAAAACCACCCTTGTTATCCAAAATATCTATAAACTCTTCCAGTGTATCGGCAGTATGTGTGTTTTCTTCTCTGAATTTCAATGCTTTATTATAGATATTTTGTTGAATATTTTCCAACAACGTTTCAATATGTTCTGCCAAACCATCGAAAGAAGCGGTATGTTTTTCGAGCGTATCGCGGCGGGCAATCTCTACCTGATTGTTTTCCAAATCGCGTGGACCGATGGCAATTCTAACAGGAACTCCCTTTAACTCATATTCATTGAACTTCCATCCGGAACGTTTGGAATCATCGTCGTCAAATTTAACAGATATATTTTTCGATTTTAAGGCAGCGCACAAAACCATTACTTTCTCTGTTATAGATTGTAGTTGTTCTTCCGTTTTATAAATGGGAATGATAACCACTTGCAGAGGTGCCAATTTCGGAGGCAGAACCAAGCCGTTGTTGTCGGAGTGCGACATGATGAGCGCTCCGATTAAGCGGGTGGAAACGCCCCAAGAGGTTGCCCAAACATAATCTAACACATTTTCTTTATTTAAGAATTTCACATCGAATGCTTTGGCAAAGTTTTGTCCTAAAAAGTGAGAAGTGCCTGCTTGCAAAGCCTTTCCGTCTTGCATCAGTGCTTCAATGCAATAGGTGTCAATGGCTCCGGCAAAGCGTTCATTGGGCGATTTTACCCCTTTAAGTACGGGCATTGCCATAAATTTTTCGGCAAACTCGGCGTATACATTTAACATTTTTTCAGTTTCAATAATAGCTTCTTCGCGGGTGGCATGTGCGGTGTGTCCCTCTTGCCACAAAAATTCGGCAGTACGCAAAAAGAGGCGGGTACGCATTTCCCACCGCACCACATTTGCCCACTGGTTGCACAGAATCGGCAAATCGCGGTACGACTGTACCCAGTTTTTATAGGTATCCCAAATAATGGTTTCGGAGGTGGGGCGCACAATAAGTTCCTCTTCCAATTTTGCTTCGGGATCTACCATTACACCGCCATTTGGGTCATTTTTAAGACGATAGTGCGTAATTACGGCGCACTCTTTGGCAAAACCCTCCACGTGGTCGGCTTCTCTACACAGGAACGATTTTGGGATAAACAGCGGAAAGTATGCATTTACGTGTCCGGTATCTTTAAACATTTTATCTAAAGCAGCATGCATATTTTCCCAAATCGCATAGCCGTAGGGTTTTATCACCATACAGCCGCGCACCGCTGAATTTTCCGCTAAATCGGCTTGCTTAACGATGTCGTTATACCATTGCGAGTAATCTTCTTCCTGAAGCGTAAGGTCTTTTGCCATAACAAATTTGGTTTAAAGATTTAAAGATTTAAGGTTTAAAGTGGGTTGTTACTTTAAATTTTTAATTTTTAAATTAGTTTTCGGCGGCGAAAATAATATTAATTTTCACTACTGACCGACAAAAATATTATATGGGACTCCTAAAATTTAATTTTTGAATTTTTTATCCATCTATCTAATTACCTATCTGCTATTTATAATTTGTTGGCAGGTAAAAGTTTTAGTCGCACAATTTATAAATGTGAATATCGGCTACGGTTCAACAAACTCAAACAAGTTCGGTTTGTATTCATCTCGCATGGTATTTGTTTATAGCGACACCTATTGTAAACTAAATTTATTAATCTGACCATTCCTCTTGCACATTGAAATTTTTGTCAGATATACATTTACTTTTTCAAATAAAATTGTATTTTCGCCCTTAATTATTAATTAATCATAAAGTATGAAAAATATTGACTGGAAGAACTTGGTTTTTGGCTATGTTAAAACGGATTACAATATTCGTTGTTATTTTAGAGATAGTAAATGGGGTGCCCTTGAAGTAAGTACATCAGAAACGATAGACTTGCACATTGCTGCTACCTGCCTGCATTACGGACAAGAGGCATTTGAGGGTATGAAAGCCTATCGTGGAAAAGACGACAAGGTGCGTTTGTTTCGCTGGGAAGAGAACTGGCTTCGTTTGCAAAGATCTGCAGAGGGAATTCTAATGCAGCCGGTTCCTAAGGAAATTTTTGAGGAAGCGATCCGCAAGGCGGTTGAGTTAAATAAAGAGTATATTCCTCCTTATGGTACGGGTGGCTCTTTATATTTACGCCCGTTGCTTATTGGCTCCGGTCCGAAAGTTGGCGTTAGTCCGGCAGATGAGTACTTGTTTATGGTTTTTGTAACTCCTGTAGGTCCCTACTTTAAAGAAGGTTTTAAGCCTGTGAATATGCAGTTAATACGCGATTACGACAGAGCTGCGCCGCTCGGAACTGGGCATATTAAAGTGGGCGGAAACTACGCAGCAAGTTTACGCGCAGGGCAACGCGCACACAAAGAAGGGTTTGCTACTGCTATTTTCGCCGATTCAAAAACTAAAATGTATATTGATGAAGCTGGTCCGGCAAATTTCTTCGCCATCAAAGAGGGGAAATATGTTACCCCCGATTCGGAATCTATTCTTCCTTCAATCACGAATATGTCCTTACGAGAATTAGCCGCCGATATGGGATTGATAGTAGAGCGTCGCCATGTGGTTCTCAGCGAATTAGGAACTTTTGAAGAAGCCGGTGCTTGTGGAACAGCTGCTGTGATTTCGCCTATCGGAATGATTCAAGATAGAGATACGGGAGAGGTTTTTCAGTACTCGAAAGATGGCAATGCAGGGCTGTGGTCTCAAAAACTGTACGATCGCCTTACAGGTATCCAATACGGAGAAGTGGAGGATAAATTTGGCTGGTGTACGATTCTTTTTTAAAAAAAACAGTTACAAATTTGCAGGAGATAGTTTTTTCTTCCTCTTTTTAGGTTTCTTCTTTTTAAAGTTACAAATAGGCACATAATGGCCGTTGCCGTTGTTTTTCATTATCTCTTTTGTAGAAAAGAGTTGAAAGTCTTCGGGAAGCACAATTTTACCCTCAGAAAGTTCTTTTAATTGATTGATTATTAAATCATCACTAACAGTATTTCGATTATAAATAAGATACAGTTTTTTTAAGTGATTGGCTAATATTTTTCCCATTGCTTCCCGCTCAAGCATGGGATATTGCGAAACTTTCCTGATAATGGTTTCCATATTGCGCCCATAAGTACGGAAAGCTATTTTTGATTTTCCATATTGATGCGGCGTTTTTTTAACTATTTTCTCTTCAGGTTCTGGTTTTGGAAAAGGAGCATCCACATCTAATCTGAAATTGGAGATAATAAAAAGATGATCCCACAACTTGCGCCAATAATCCATAGATTGGTTGTGTAAACCAGCAGGATTACTATTTTCTTTGATATCCGGATGGATCTCTGCCATTACACGTATAATTGCTTTTGCCGTTTCGGTACGTTTTTCTCTATTTTTTATTGAAATAGCATACTCAATCATTTTTTGTACGTTTCGTCCGTACTCTTTTATCTCAAGGTGATTCCGAGATGTATTATATTCTAACATAGTATTCGAACTTGGTATTAAAACAAAAATTTGTATCCTATTAGTCCTAAAATCAGAACTATAAACACCATCCAGATAATGATCCTTCTGCTACTTGATGAATCGTTTCTTCGGTGGCGTTTTCTCTCCCAACTATTTCTCAGTTTTTCGCCAAACATATTGGAATCAAAATTTTTTTCATTGGTAGGTTTTGATTCTTCTGGCACGTAAAACTGTGGTTTATAATTATATCTTCTAGCTTCGGGGCGGTGTAAAAAAGTAAAATTCATGATAACTTTATATTTCGCCGCGAAAATACATAATAATTGATTTGAGATGATGCGAGTATAAGGATATTTACATACTTAATATAATAGGAGAAAAAAATAATATTTCCTCCTTATCGTTATATCTAACCGATAATAATTTACAATGAACCGACTATTTCTATTGTTAATCTATTCATGTAACATCTTTTTTGTATTTGCACAACGTTCGCAAGAAGAGCAGCTTGCTGTTCAATACTTCCAACAAGGGGAATACGACAAAGCCAAAACCATTTTTAAACCTATTTTTGATAAAAAACCGGATACTTATGTTTATACTTATTATTATCTTATTTTATTGTATTTAGAAGATTTTAAAGAATTGGAAAAGGTGGTAAAAATGCAACAAAAAGCGTTTCCAACATTGAGAAAATATGATATTGACTTGGGGTATTTATATGAACGGCAAGGAGATTTAAACAAAGCGTTGAAGGAATATGAAGCAGCAATTAAGAACCTGCCGGCACAAGAAAACGCTTACAGAGATTTGCACTATGCTTTTTTGGGAAAAGCGAAAAGAGATTACGCTATTGATGTTTTGGTGAAAGGAAGAAGAGTTCTGCAAAATCCAAAATTATTTACCAAAGAGTTGATTAATGTTTACACTTCTTTAAAAAATACAGATAAGGTTTTTGAAGAAGTATTCAATTTTGTGAAAGATGGAGATGATAAGCAACAGACAGAAGCGCGAAGTATTCTCCAAAACTTAATTGTTGATGATGAAGGACAAACCACTTATTTGCTGCTTAAAACGGCACTGCAAAGGGAGATTCAAAAAAACCCTAATAATCTGGAATATATTTATTTGCTGTATTGGGCATATCAGTTAAACAAAGAATTTGCTGATGCATTACTTATAGCTAAATCGTTGGATAGAAGAAGCAGGGGGGATGGGGAAATCATTATGGAATTGGCAAACAACGCCACCTTAAATAGAGATTATGTAACAGCAAAGGAAGCCTTGGACTTCATTATTGCAAAAGGTGAGTTCTCTCCTATTTATACTGCAGCAAGGTTTCAATTGTTAAATGTAAAATTTCTGCAACTCTCTTCTATTTCTCCTGTAAAAATATTGGAAGCAAAAAAATTGGAACAAGAATTTAAACAGCTGATTGATGAATATGGGATGAATAAAGGAACTGCCGATTGGGTTAGAAAATACGTGCACCTGTTAGCATTTTACGTAAATAAACCTGAAGAAGCTATCGGTATTTTAAATACTGCAATTGCTAATACCGACATCCGCGAGCCAAAGCTAAAAGCATTATATAAAATAGACCTCGCTGATATTCTACTATTTTCGGGAGATGTGTGGGATGCTACTTTGTTATACTCGCAGATTGACAAAGATTTTCCCAATGACACTATAGGGCAGAATGCCAAATTTAAAAATGCAAAACTATCTTTTTTTATAGGTGAGTTTGAGTGGGCTAAAAGCCAACTTGATATTTTGAGAGCCTCAACTTCCAAGTTAATCGCTAACGATGCTATGCTCCTTTCACTGCTTATTTCTGATCATGAAGACAACGAAGAAGAGGAAGAAGAAGAGGAAGAAGATGCTGAGTTTTACGGCTTGTTTGGCAAGAATTTGAGAAAAAATATAGGACTTCTCTATTATGCCAAAGCTGATTTTATGTTGTTTCAAAATAATGATGAACAGGCACTTAAATATTTAGATTCTATTGCTATCGTTGAGCCTTTATCAAAACTTAATGATCTTGTTCTTTTCAATAAGGCTAAAATTTTTACCCGCCAGAAAAAATATTTGGAAGCCGCAGAATTTTACATGCGTATCTGTGAAAGATATTCTGAGGGATTGCTGGGTGATGACGCTCTCTTTTATCTTGGCGATCTGTATGAATTTTATTTAAAAGATATCTCTCGTGCTATGGAATGTTATCAAAAACTGCTTAAAGATTACCCGGGAAGCCTTTTTGTGGTAGATGCAAGGAAGAGGTTTAGAACTTTAAGAGGAGATTTTTGAAATAAGAAATTTTAGTTACTCAACTCGCTTAAAGTTAGCATAAAAAAATCCCCTCGTTCATGCACTAATTCATAGCCGATGGTAGCCATGCTATCGGCTAATTTTTTCACTCCTTCAGCTGCTTCTAAGCCTGTAGATATTTTATTGTTATATAGCATATATTGTTTGCGAACATGGAGGGGTGACAGGTTGGGCATTACCACATTAGCACCTGCTAACACCGCTTTTTCCCGACCTCTTGAATCAAGGGTCCCCAGTGCTGTAGTAGCGGGAAGCAATACATGCGGCAACAACAAACGGGAAAGTGCCAAAAGGAATAGAGTAAGTTCAATACTTCCCGCAGGAAATTTTCCAAAAGGGGTATCCTGATGAGGAATAAACGGACCTATTCCTAACATTTGAGGCTTGAAATCTGCAATAAAAAGCATGTCATCCACTAAATTTTCAATGGTTTGGTATGGAGATCCCACCATAAAACCGGTTCCTGTTTGAAAACCAATTTGTTGTAAATCTAACAAACACTGCTTGCGCGAAATATCCGATAAATTTTTTGGATGCAGTTTTCTATAATGATTAGAATTAGCTGTTTCGTGGCGCAACAGATAGCGGTCGGCACCTGCATTTTTGAACGATAAATAAGAGGTATAATTTCTTTCGCCAAAAGACAACGTAAGGGCGTTATCAGGAAATTTTTCCTTTATGCCAGTGATAATATCCAAAATTCTTTCATCTGTAAAATAGGGGTCTTCACCACCCTGCAGTACAAAAGTTCTGAATCCCAAGTCATTTCCAATTTGGCAGCAGGCTAAAATTTCTTCTTTGGATAACCTGTATCGCTCCACTTTTTTATTTCCACAGCGAATGCCACAATAGAAACAATTGTTTTTGCAATAATTGGTAAATTCAATTAAGCCACGGGCAAATACTTTATTTCCATAATGTTGCAGAGAAACTTGCCGTGCTTTTTCAAAAGCGTATTCTTCTATTGCACGATCTCTATTGGAAATTAAAAAAATCCATTCCTCTTTTAGAAGAATGGATTTTTGAGATAGTTTATCAATAAGAGTTTTCACTACTTATCTAATCAAATTTTGGAAAATAGGATTATTTCTAAATTTCTTAAACTCAGCATCTTTTTTTGCCTGTGCTTTATAATCGCCATCTAATGCAATTGCTTTAGAGAGGTTGCTGATTACTTCGGTTTCATTATTTAGACGAGCACCGATGATAGCAGTTAAATAGAACGCTTTAGCATCTTTAGGTTGCACACAATCAATAGAGGATTTTGCTGCTACGTAATCTTTATTTAAAAGTTGGGCTAATGCTACTGCATAATCGCAACTACGGGTTCCCATTGCTTGTATAGCACTTCCATACGCTCCGTCTAAAATTTTGAAAAGCCCTAAGTTATAATCTTGCCTTACGGGTTCAATTTGCGCTTTTTGAGAGGCTTCAAAAGATTTTTTGGCTTCATCTTTCTGTCCGGTCAGAAAGTAGAATATTCCTGAATTGTTTAACACAATACCATTGCTTGGAGAGATGGCATTGGCTTTATCTAAGTAATTTTGAGCAATTTCAATATTTGCCTGATTGCTTGTTTGCAAATATTCATTCAGTGCAAGAATGCCAAGGTTGTTATAGGCTCTCCAGTCGTTTTGGGATTCTTCATCTGTGATAATATCTAAATAGATTGTTTCTTTGTCATTTAAATTATCGTTTAAGGCAGCGGCATACATTTTTTCATTGGCAGATAATTTCATAGGTTCTGTCAGTGCCAATTCTGCAATTTCTTCATCAGTAAAGTTGTTTTTGTTGCAAGTAATAGCAATTTCTGCACGACGTAGCGGAGGAAGAACAATCTCGGCAATTTCGTTGTAAATATCGGTCATCTCTCTGATTCTTTGCTCTCTAACAGATGATTCCCTTTGAGAACGTACAACATTTAATATTTGATTCTTTTCTCTGATATTCGATTTTTCAACAGCAACTTCAAAGCCCGACCAGTCTTCTCCTTTGGCGTGGTGTTCAAAAACAATTTCAGGAGTTTTCACATCTCTGAGTTTCAATTTATTTTTCTTGGCGTATTCTTTTTTCCAGTCTTCAATTTGTCTGTCTAACCATTTTTTACCTTGATCGAAACGTTTTTCTGACAGTCCTTGGTTTAAAGATTCTTCCCCTTCAGGAGAAGCCCAACCGGAGATTACAATTTTTTTAAGATTTTTAGTGCCGTCAAGTGCATTGGAGAGATAATTTTTAAGATCTGCCAATACTTGTTGGGCAGCCTTGTCTTTATTCAATTTTAGATTCCAATTCAGATCAGCTCTATTTACTTCAAAGTATATATTTCCGATTTGAGTTTCAAACTCCGGTTTATAGTTATGGGGGGCATAGAGGAGAAAGGTTCCGTTTCCGGCTTTATCTCCAAGAATGGGATTTATTCCGATGCGAGAAGATGTGTTGGAAATACCTTCTCCAATTTTAATAGGCGGATAGGTAAATTCTTTTTTCCCTGCCCTTGCCGTTCCAATACCAAAAATGCCTTGGTCTTCAAATTTGTCCTTAAATGGAAAATTTCCTGAAACAGTAAATGAGCCACCTGTTTTAAACGGTATAACCGTACCTTGCTCTTTCGATTTTTCACCCACTAACTTTATGGTTTTTATTTCCGTTTTATCGCTACCATTCTCATTCATGAGCACGGGTACCTGCATATCCACAGTAGCTTTTTTCTGCATAAATTTTGGAGGGACATTGCCTTTTACAACATATTCAACTTTTCCACCTTGATTTTCCAAATCAGGATTTTCAAGTTTAAGAGTGATTTGATTGGTAGGAACCATTTTTCCTAATCCACAACTGCTTATAATAAGTGCTGCAGATACAATAAATGATAAAAGGATAGTTTTCTTCATATTTTTTGATTTTTTTTGATGGTTAATATTCTTAATTATTTATGTCGGCAAAAATATAAAAAAATCATTGTACATATTTTTCTATTATAAAACCTATATTTTCGCCACTCATTATGAAAAAACTAGCTTCTTTGTTTTTTGCTCTACTTGTTGTAACCACATCTTTAACTGCTCAAAAGGTTACCCTTTCAGGTATTGTGAAAGATGCAGGAAACGGAGAAACTATTGCAGGTGCTTACATTATTCTAAAAGATTCGCTATCAAAGAGTGCTCCAAACGGTGCTGTTACCAATATTGCAGGATTCTATTCCGTT
>Ga0123353_10006903_pt1 | contig 15253 bp, 12 predicted proteins | sample TergutLab28metaG_3_FD_92763 | JGI IMG/M metagenome (GOLD analysis project Ga0123353, IMG submission 92763) | Labiotermes labralis P3 segment gut microbial communities from Petit-Saut dam, French Guiana - Lab288 P3 | ecosystem: Host-associated > Arthropoda: Insects > Digestive system > Gut ... | reverse complement strand
TAGATATGGGTGGGTAATTAAAGACATGCCCCAGGCACTTTACTCCCCTGAGACATGATACCCATTGCACAGGTGACTGTGTGGGCCCCAGGGCTGGTTTGGTTGGGTGTGGAAAATCTCACCCCCAAATGAGATTTGATCTCTGGACCGTTCAACCCATTGTGATCACTATAACAACTACACTATCCTGGCCCACAATTCCAGCAGTACAAATTGCAAAGTTGATATTTGAAGTCATATTGGAGAAAATAATATTTATATTCTTCTGGGATGTCACAATGTGTAGGTACCAACACTAATGAGACAGTATGCTTCTCTGCATGATGTCAGCCCACCTTCTGATCTACATGGTGTCACATCTCACTGTACAAAATTGAAAATAGTATATGCAAAATAATAAATAACACTGTCAGTTTCTTTTTTGACTAGGTGTGAAACAGGGTCTCTTACATTCATGGAATACATCACAAAAGCTCTGAAAAATATTCAGACCTGAAAAGGACAAAGTATGAAACAAATTATAATATTATACATCTAGAAACTTTATGATTCTGTGTGTGTCATACAGAAATCTTGGAATTTGGAGTGGAGGAAGCGAGAAAAGTACTATAATATCTGCAGACCTTCCTTAATTTATGGTCTGGAATTCGCAATGGGTATAATGAAAATCATACTTAATGAGGATTTCCATCATAGTGACTAATGTACATAATGGTTGCCAAGGCAAGCAAGCAGCTTGGGCATAGTAAACTCATTTCCTTAACATGAAGACTAAGTTTCTGTATGAAAAGGGAAACACAAAAGCACAACCTTTTGCTGACATGAAAAACTGGCCATGATGGAATACAGTTTGTGTCTGAAATGTATGTTCAGAAACATCACTTAAGTTTCTGTTACTAACTTGAAACCTCAAAGCATGACGTTGTTGGTTATAAGAAAGGCATGTTTTGTTGAAATAGCTTTACATGTATGCTGGCAATCAAAATCAAACCTCGCGGCCTAAGTGAAAAGAGTAAATGTTCATGGTTTTCAGGTAGGCCAATCCTGGTTACTGTGATATGGGTTGGTATGAATATTATGTTGGCAGCATCCATCAAGTCTCAAGATGTGTACGACTGAAGAAGTAATACAGACTGTCATCACAGTGTATGTCATATTACTATTTTCATTAAAATACGTTACTTTGGTTAAGATAATACAGCATCTGGGTATTCGTACATGACGATTTGTGAAATGTCTCATATCAGGACAGTAATACATGGGGTTCCAATTCAGAATTAATCCAAAAAAAGAGCTCCGCACTTTTCGGACATATAACATTTATAAAATATCTTGAATGTAGCTATTATCACAACTCGGTGAAGAGTTCCTCTAATGCAGAAAGTTCGGGAACATAACCTATTGCTACAAGGATTTCTCGCCGGTAAATTTATATGCACTTACCATTCTATTAAAACACCTTTCATTACATTCACCATGCTTTCATTAATTTATCCTTAATACTGAATTCGCTTTATACAGCTACAATCTAAAGTTCCATAAAACAAATAGACAAACGCACCTCACAACTCTTTCCTTCGTACAAGCTTTCCAACACGCGTTCCTGCATCTGTGACTTAGCGTCAACTGATCCGTCATCTGTGATATGTGCCACAAACAACTCGGGATTAATCTGTGCTGGCATCACCGCCAACCTCACGTATGTAATGTATTTTTTTGTGTAGGCAGGACATAAACGTACTCAGCGGCGTTGTACTGTGCTCAGGGGCACCGATATCACAGGGGGAACTTGCGCAGCTCCGCTGAGCTGTTGGTGCCCGTAGTTTGAATTGGAACTATCGCAGATCATCTGGGACTATTGTGTCCAATTTTGGGCAAACTACGTAGCCAAATACAAGGAGCAGCTGGTCGTAGTTAGTACTAAGTAGTAAAGGCAAAGTAGTTTTGTTATATATTTTACTTTCACAAATCTGCAGCTATATTTGCATTTATCTGTGCTATCTAGAATATGCGGAGTAACTTCCAAGGCCCTGCATGAGAAGGTTGAAAGGTGAAACAAATACTTTGCTTATCTAGTACTTTGGACCGTTACTGGACTTAGTAACGCGAAGAAATTTATTTGGAGTATTCCTCAAATAGCTGTTAATGCGATTGACCATATCGAAACAATTTTCAGGTTCTTAGCAGACGTCATTTACCATGGCTCTCCCATTTCTTGTGCTGAATAGGTATTTATCCACCTCACCAGCGATGGCAGCTGCTATTAAAAATGTTACGGTGATTGGTGGTGGTTTGATGGGCTCTGGAATTGCTCAGGTAAGAAGTTCTGTATTTTAGGGATTAGGGCTGATAGGAATACTTTTTCTTTCGTGATAATGCAACAGTATATTGGTTCATTTCTTATTGAAAAAGGTTTAAAAAGTGACGAATTTTTCTGCTAGTTTGCCTACATTACTATCTTAATAATTCATGCCTGTATTAAGGTTTAAGTCTTCTCCCTAGGTGGCAGCCCAGACAGGCCATCATGTTACCATTGTTGAAATTAATGAAGATGCAATAAAGAAGGCAAGGAATAGAATTGAAAGTAGCCTGCAAAGAGTGGCGAAGAAACTGTATAAGGTAATCACTCTTAAGGTTATATTTATTATAAACATTTGCACTAGTTAACAAATACAAGATTCTTACTCCAACATGTTTCAGCTATTGATATTTGTCATCTCCAGGAAGTACCATTACAGAAAGGAATTGTATGGTGTTAAAATATACTGTCACAAATAGTAAGTGGTAAGTAGTCCATTACAATGCAACACACCTACTGTTTTAATGTATATTATCTGATAAAATAGGTAATATTATGCACTAAGACTTATGCAGAATTTTAACCATTTTTTAGATAATACCAAATCAATCTTGCAGTTGTGTTACATTCTGATGGACTGCTTACCATTTATTATTAACAATGGTATATTTTAACACCATATACTTTCTTCATGTAATGGTGCACCCTGAAGGTGGGTAATATCAGTAGCTGAAACATGTTGGAGTAATAATCTTATATTAAATAGTGCAATTGTTGGTAATAAATATAATCTTATATACTGTTGCATGGAAAATGTGTAATATTGAGTTTGTGATCATTGTTCTTTACCTGAAGAGTTGAAAAGACAGAAGTTGCAATCCATTATAAAAGTGAGTGTGTGTACAAAGCTCTCTTCTCAGGTCAGCATGTTAAGGATGGTTGGAAAACGCATGGTGTAAATGGAATAATTTTTTTTTTACACCAGTCTATCATAGTTGGTTTTCTGTGTGGTTATTTTGTGATTAAACTGAAATGACTTAATGACAGTGTTTTACAACATTGAATGGAACATGGTGGGACAGGTAAGAGTGATGAATTAGTAGGAAATTACAAGGATGAGGCCATGGTTTGTTTCAAGATTTTGCCCTATTATTTGGTGAATGTTGAAAACCACAAATAGCTTAAGGATATCCAGTCACCCCTTGAGTGAGTGAAACATACTTCTATAGTGACAAGGCATATAACAATTGCTTTTGTTACAGGAAATACATTTTTTCTAACGAATTTGGAGCACCCAGTGCTTCATACCTTACTGTGAATAATTATAATGAAAAATACAGCCTCTGAAAGAAGTAGACTGAAGAGTAATTCAAAGCATCTCTCTGTTATTTGTAGGTTAGAACAGTGAGGTCTCCCACACAATTAAACAGTAAACACTTTGTAATCCAAGAGGGCAGTGATAATGAAATGAGTCATACCATTCCCATGTTTGTTATCGTGAGATAGAATAACCTTCCCTGTATTGCATGAATTCCCTGTTACAGTTGAATTTTCCATTTGATTGCCAATGTTTAACTCTCGGGTAATATAACAGAAATGTTAAATGTTGCATGACATTGACAAAACCCTTATTTTAGTATCCAAATGTATATTTGTAATTTTTTATTTTTTTATTGAGTGGCCTTTTTCAGATTCTCCCTCTAAAATTCTTTATACATTCTTGCCTGCAACATCCAGCTATGTATCCAATCCAGTGTAAGCATTAAAAACTGCTATGTGATCTGCATAAATGATGTTTGTAGTTCCTTCTTATGGGATACTTTTTATTTTTCTTGTTATGCAATAAAATGTGGTTAATTCGCAGGACAAACCAGGTGAGGCAGAGACATTTGTGAAGGAGACGCTGAGCCGGTTGAGTACTTCCCTGGACCTGAAGGAAGCAGTGAAAAACACTGACCTTGTAGTTGAAGCAGTTGTTGAGAATCTTGATCTGAAACATAAGGTTTTCTCAAGCATCGATTCGGTATGTACCATACTATTTATAATATTTCCACATAAATGTCTCTAATATGTAGGAGATGTCACTGCATGCTGTTGTAGGTGCATTCACATACATCCTTGCACAGCATCTATTGCAATTAGTTTGTCTGTACGTCCGTCTCCCTGCTTAAATTGATGCTTAAAAACCCTAAAATATCTCACAAAAATGAATTTACTAATTATACCAAGAAGTGTGAAGAGAGTGGGCAATTTTCATTGCCCAGAATAGAAACAAAAATGGATACTTTTAACTTACCTGTTGTCTAATTTAAATGCAACTCATATTTCAGGTTGCACCAGAACATACGATATTTGCTTCCAACACATCGTCTTTGTCCGTTCAAGACATTGCTTCTGTTACAAAGAGGAAAGATAGGTTTGGAGGATTACATTTCTTCAATCCAGCTCAAGTCCTGAAACTTTTAGAGGTAAACAGTGAAATAGTGCAACTAGTTTAAGTTAGTAATATAAATTTCCTGATATAATCCTTCTGCGATGAAAATAAGGTGGCTCGGAATGGAGGGCATTCAAATTTAAAGCAGTCAATAACTTTCTACTACATTCCTAGATTTCTATTACTATGTAGAATTACAGAAAAACTACATCTAGTCATGAGAGTGATGGACATGTTCATAATTAAATGATAGTTAATAACTTCTTCAGAACTGTGGCAAAGATCAGTCATTTGGGAAAACACTATCAAATCAACATGCTATATTTCCTGGTGTAAGACATGTTTTTACTTGTAAAAGTTGCTATGAGAATTACAGCATGTCTTTGATATCAGTGTTTAGATGAGAATGTTATCTCAATTTCTCCATCCAAAGCCATTATACTTCTTGTACAATGAAAATTACAGTATATTTACAAGGAAATTAAGAGTAGAATACATCTGGGGCATAACTGCAACTATTCATACAGAATCTTATGTTTGATTGTCTTCTATTTAAATATTAAAGATTAAACCATAGAAGACTATAGTTTCATTTATTTTATATCCATATGCAACTTGGCGTGTCAACGCAATATATGGACAGAAATTGAAGGCGGTGTAGAAGAGGGTGTTGAGAAGAACATTTTGTACATAATACAATGGAAGTAAGCGGTGGCTGGGAGAAAACAACTTAATAACGAGCATCTTAATTTGTAGTCTTTGGGAGATATTATTAGGCCATTTGATGGTCACGACATGTAGCATGCATTGGATAGAGCTCAGAAATACATACAAAATTCTGAATGGTGGGGCAGAGACCATTTGGGAAACTTATGGATAGTTTGGAGGATAATATTAAAATGCATCCTTCATAGGGTTTGAGCATGTGAGCTAAAATGGCCCAGGGCAGGTTCCAATGGTAGACACTTCTGACCAGAGTAATAGACCTCTTGAGTTCCATAAAAGGTAGAGAATTATCTGACTCCCTGAATGACTGCTAGCTTCTCAGTAAGAACTGTGCACCTTGGAGTAAGATGGTTTTAGTACTGCAAATGACTATAACTGAATTTACTTCCAAAGTTCTTTTCAGAATGGTACTATTATTCCAGTTGATGTGTTTAATTTATAGTTATGGGAAAATATTTTGGAGAAGTAAATTGTGTGAGTTTATTGTAAAGGTTATCCGTATACCTGAGACCTCTGACGAAACATATGAGAAAATAACAGCATGGGGAAAGGCTCTTGGAAAGACAGTAATCACATGCAAAGACACCCCTGGATTTGTGGTTAACAGACTACTGGTTCCAATGTTGGCAGAGGCTGTTCGAATGTTGGAAAGGGGTAAGTTATTTGATGCAACATAATCGTACCACCAGTGTGAAAACACTAAATTACAAGAAGGAATGAATAAAGAACCTAAGGTTCTGTGAAGATACTTGTTTTGATCATAAGCTGTGCATACATCCAGATAAATATTAGTGGTGCAGAACAAAAAGTACAATTTATGAAATGGTACAGTCCTAACTATATTGTATTCTGTATAGTATTTTACTGAATTGGAATGAAAATCTAGATTTTTCATTATCCTAAAACACGGTTTGTCGGGATTTTCCTTTTTTAGTGTTAAATTACTTCAAACATACTCAGATAAAAACAAATATATTCAGCCCTTTGAACCTTTAATTCAGGAGATTTTATGGCATGTAGGATTGAATACATAGATGGCTATAAGAGTAAACTTAGCCTGCAGTACTTGTATCTTGAAGTCTCTGCCCTGGAAGTATGGATATTAACTGAAACTCCCGCAGAACTATTATTTTTATTTCAGACTTCATTATTTTTGTGTCATTTCTAGATTGTTGTGTATAATTTTAATGTATAATGCAGCCTGTCTGTAAAAATAAGCTTAAAAGTTTGTGATATGCAGCGGTCATCAGCATTACTTGATATTATGTTGGTTGCAGTAATACAGATTAAAGGAATATGTTCATTACTGTCTCAAAGGTGAAATACAGTACTTTAATTTTGGAATTTAGTTGATTCTGAAAGAGGAATTTGTGTTGGTATAAACAAAGCAAGTAGCAGACACACTGATTTATAGGAGTTTCCTTTATATTGCCAGGTGATGCTTCGGCAAGGGATATTGACACTGCAATGAAACTGGGTGCTAGCCATCCTATGGGACCATTGGAACTTGCAGATTATGTTGGTAATGACACAACCAAGTTTATTCTTGATGGTAAGGGACATATTTATCTGTATGCTACGGCATTGGCATGTATAACTGGACCCATTTTTTTATGGGTAGTGTAAATTGTATATGATACCAGAGTTTGCTGCATTAAGTGACCACATAAATCACATTGATTTTTGGTGTGGCTTGCTACTTACATGTGTGTTCTTGTGGAAGAGATGAAAATGTTGGCCATTTGAAGATTACATAGGGTGATGGTAAAAATTTAACATAATACTTACAAACTATAAATTATTTTATAATTTTTCTTCTACACATGATACCAGCATGCTAACCTGTCATCTGCATTACATTTAACTGAGAGACTGCAGACTTACATTGTTGAAATATAACACTAACCCTCATTAACATGTTACCTGTTTCCATTCTGACAGCTGTACTTTATCCCCTGTTCTAAATTCCTTGGCTCTCTAAGTATGGAATGCATTATGATAGAAAAAATTGTCAAAATATTGCATCAGAACAGTATTAAGATTGTCACAGATTGTCAGTAATAATGCACTGAAAACAGTCAAGGAAGATGACTAAGACTGTAAGCTTGTGCACTGGGAATGTAGGATTTGTGAGTTTTCATGAAACTGGTTGTCCATATTTTGCAATGAACTGCAATGTGTTTGGTGAGTTGGACTGAAAAACATTTGGTACTTCATTTGCTTTAGGTAGATTTTTTTGTTCTAGGTTGGCATCAGAAGTACCCAGATGTTCAGTTGTTCAAGCCTGTTCCTCTGCTGGATAAATTAGTGGAGGAGGGGAAACTGGGATTGAAGACTGGAGAAGGGTTCTATAAATATGACAAGGGCATGGGCACAAAATAATATCTTCTCAATTTTGAATTTCAAGATGCGCAAGCTGAGCAAACAGTGCAAAACAGCTGTGGATAAGGATAGTCATTTCAGTACAACATACTTTGATCAACATTGTGATGTTAACGAGCCATTTATGTAATGTATTTACAGTTCAGACTGCCATGTTACTGGCTGATGGGGTGTAGATTTTGTTTATATTGTTTCAAGTTTAGCCAAGTTTCACAAATGTAAAAAAAATACAAAATCAGTGGTTTGGCTGTGGGCTTTAACAGTTTATTGACTTTTTACATATAACACTGGTAAATTTTTATAAAGGTTATGATGCCAAGTTCCTGCTACATAACATTGTTTGTTTAAATGAAGTATAGCACATATTTTTACAAAGGAATGGGCAAACAGGCTTATGGACATAGGATTTTGACCTGTAGTAGGACTGAATTGTTTTTGTCTGGATGTGAGCTATTTTTATAATGGGATAATAAAATGTATTACTTGAATAAAGTAAAATGATACAAGTAAGATTTGTGGTTAATTAATGCATCCTGATGTAACTGATAGCAATGGACTTTCGAATCTTCCAAAGAGCTGCAGAAGAAGTAGGTGTGGCAACCTGGATTTTGATTGATTGGCTGTTTATTAGTAGTTGTGTATCAACTGTTCAAGTCATGTGGCTTCAGGACATCCCCCTCACTGCTCTGCTTGTGACAGCATTACATTTCTGTGCTAACTCCTGCTGTGTGGGTAGGTACATGATGAAGGGAAATTACTTAAGTAGAAGTGTGTAATCAATAATGCAGTTTGTAAAACATTTCATATAATATTTAATAGGAATAAAATTAAAATGTATAGTGAAGGTAATTTGCATGTCATCATTAATTCAGATGTTAATGGATTCAAGTCTTGTCACAAGTATGTACAGTACTCAGTATTTCTTTAACAAATATTCAGGTGCAGCAGGTTTGTATATGAGGAGAGTTTTAAAGGTACTGTGTTTTGGTGATGACTGTTTTTATACACAACAGATTTTGGAATATATTTTTATATTCAGTATCAACTTTAAATAAATCAGTATGTTAAATGTATGTTGTCATTAATGTCATAACCATTGTAGTATGCATGACTAAATCAATTACTTGCCATTGGTTGCAGTATTTGGTGGAGAGATGTCAACACAAACTTACTCCATGGGTTGGAGTTCCTCAGGCCATTACAGAATTTCCCACATCTAATACAATCAAAAGTTCTTTACTGTGTTCACAACAGCCTATCATTTTTCCCTGTCTGGAGTTAGATAAATGCACTTTATACCATCCCATCCTATTTGTTTAAGGTACATCTTAATAATGTTTTCCCATCTATTCCTAGGCTTTCCATGTGGCCCCTTTCCTGTTCTGTTCTGCCCCATAACTGTCACAATCCCCACCCATCTCATCATCCTTGGTTTTATGCCCTAGTAGTATTTGGTGAGTACAATTCCTGAAGCTTTACACTTGACAATTTTGTCTAGTGTGATATTACATCCTTCTTTTTAGGCCCAAATATCTTGCTCAGCACACTTTTCTTAGCATGTCCTCAGCCTGTGTTCTGCCCTTAATACAAGAGATGAATTTTCACACCCATATAAAGCAATGAGCAAAATGATAGTGTGTTTATCCTTTATATTTGTAGACAGCAAATGGTAGGACAAAAGGTTTTGGATTGCATGGTAGCAGGAATTCCCTAAATCTGCTATCAATTTCTCCATGAATGCATTTTTTATTTGTTATTGGAACAGATGTCTCATATTTTTTAATTCCTTCCTTCCTATCTTCTAGTGTATGGCATAGTCATATCAGTTTTCTATTTTGTACAACCATCCTAACAGAGAATACCCAGGCATTTTAAAGTTTACTCTATATTTTTCTAATATGTAGGATAACCAAGGGTGTTCAGATCCTCATTCCTGAGTTTTCCTTGTTTAACTACATGAGTATACTCTTAATTGCTTGTTTTATGTATGAGGCCTTTAAAGTCTACCCCTGACCTTATGAATTTTTCCAGTAGTACCATACAATTTCCAGACGCATATTGCAGAAATAAGTATTGTGTTACAACTGTATGATACAAATACACAACTAGAATATGTATCACTACAAAGCAGCATTTTCTGCAAACACATTTAAAATATCTTTAACCTGTTTTCTCACTTATGTCTGTTTTGTCTCTCTTGCTGTTAGTCCATACAGTTAGGTAATTTATTACCTCTTGATTTGTATGATTACTGCACGAAGGTGGAAGCCACTTCTGTTCTGTATATTAAAAATTAAATCTGATACCATTGTGGTTTACTACCTTTGAGTTAGGGGAGACTACTTTTTCTAATTGTCCTGTATTCCTGTAACCAGTCTAACGACAGGTCCATATCCTCTTCCAAAGCACATTCTCCACACAGTGGGATCTAGTGCTTCCACTCTCATTTTCCAGTATCCTTTATTTTCCTTAAGGGTCATCCAGTAGTTTTTTATGCCTTCTTCCTCATCTTCCCATTATTTCTATCCTTTCCTCTATCTTTCCTTTACTAAAATATTTTAGAAGGCAGTTCCTGTGCAAGATGTGACCAATCCCATTAGACTTCCCTTTTTTTACTGTTTGTAGGATATTCCTCTCCTCCTTGACCCTTTGTAATACTTCATTTTTAATAATCAGTCCAACTTATTATCTCCATCCTTCTCCAGCTTCACATTTCAAAACTTCCCAGGTATTTCTGATCAATGTTCAGGACTGTCCAAGTTTCAGCACATATGAAGCTGTGCTCCAAATGTTTGTTCCTCAAATTTAAGACCAATTTGCTGGTGAAGAGAGACTTTTTCTTGTGGAATGCTCCTTTTGCCATGACAGTCCTGGTTTTAATTTAATGTGTGCATCTTGCATCATTGATTATTGTACTACCCAAATAGTTGAAATATTCCTCATTCTCTGGTTGTTTTTCAGCTATCATAATCTATATTGGGAATGGTTGCTTTGAGATTCTCATTACCTTATGCTGTGCTAGAAAGGGGGGTTGAAATATTCTGACTGCAAGATGTAATCCCATACATATAATTTTTTATGTTCATTTTGGATTAGAATGGTATTAATAATTATTTTTTATCTAGTTTGTTTTTATGAAGCTGCTTTCTGCAAATAAATGCATAACGGAAATCATGAATACTGGTAGTTGAAGAAATATCATGATGTTATCATATAATTTACTCTTGATTAGAAGGTGGTTCATCTCTGCAGGGTTCCATTCATTCATTGATTAATTGGCACTGCAACGTTTGTATGATCTTCATGAATTACTGTACTGCTTATATTAGACAGTTGCAGTTGTTGAAGAAATGAGTATAAGATATGAGTTATAATGGTTACATGGCTACATTGACCACAAAAACTGAATAAATACTGAAACACCTCAAGATTGGCATGGTCAGCAAATATTCAAACCTTGTACCTTCAAAATACAATTTCCTGCAGATAGTGTTTCATTAGGTGTTACTACAATATACAGAGAAACAAGAGATGGTCTTTTAAAATGAGGCAGTGCAGTTAAATAAGCAGATGAATTTTTCCCACAAAATGCAAGTCATTCTTATACTTTATTTATTGGAAAAAGCAAAATGGCAAAAATAACATATCAGAATCTAGACAGAAACAGCCTAAAAGAAATGTATGGTAGGAGAATTTGTAAGTTAAAGAAGGCTCATTAATATTCCTCAAGGACTCTGTAAGGCTTTTATCTGATTAGAATGCTGCTGTTAACCATGTAACCAGAAGTAGTTGCTGAGTCATAGTTACATAATGCAGTCCCACTCCCACTCCAAACTGTTAGCAGTATCTATCTATTGCTTTCAGTAAACACAGTGGACTGCTGACTGACAGATACCAGCAATGCCAGACTCTTGACTTGTGGACTGTAGGCATGTTCAGTGAATATTTGCAGATTTTGTGCTGTATTTTACCTTGACAGCTTATAGGGATCAGTATCTCAGATCAGCAGAATTTGCCAAAATGGCACAAATTCTCATGTTAAATAGGTGTTTTTCAACTTCACCATTAGCCATGTCAGCAATAAAACATGTCACTGTAATTGGAGGTGGACTTATGGGTTCTGGAATTGCTCAGGTAACAACAGCATACTGTACTTTAGTTCTAACAACAGCATACTGTAGTTTAGTTCTAATAACAGCATACTGTATTTTAATTTTAATCTTGGACACAAAATCAAGTAAAGATACTTATTTATCTGATGGGATATGTTGAAGTTTCACTGCCTGATTGGAAGCTGGGCTGAGGCACTGGTTATCTGAAGGAGGAGTTCCATGGTTTTCCTAAGTACCTTCATGCAAGTGCCAGGGCAATATCTCAGTTATGCCATGACCACTTATTTTTACATCCTTTCCAATTATTCATTATCATCCTACTATATAACACTATGTTGTCTTTGCTAATGACAAGAGCATTAAGTAAAATGTAAATAAATACTTGTACATAGTTTCATGGCCACATTTATAAACTAGTGGTCACTCCTCCAAGCTTTTGTTGCCAAGCTTGCTAACAGTAGTAATTAAAAAATTGTCAAGGAGAAATATATTAATATCCAATCAAACAGAACATGTATGTTGTGTGTGGTTTTTAATATATTTTTCCTTGAAGCTATACAAAATTGGGCATGCTCCTTTAAATTAAAAATTGTCCTTTTAAAGTTTGGCAATATGAAGAGCATGCTTTGATTCCAAATGCTGTAATGATGTTTAAATTAGGAATTTAGGCCGTGTGCCAATTGGAAAACCAATCACCTGAATGTAATGGTTTTTACATTGCTATTTGTTTCTTCTGTTCTATAAGAGGGAGATCAAAAATTGTCTAAACATTTTGGGATATTTGTAGGCAGATATAAAATTGCTGGAATAGTTTGGTCCAGTGAAAGAAGTGAGAAGGTTTTGAAACACTGTCATGACATGCCTCCTTCCTTCCTTCTTTGAGTATACTGCCATGGCTACTAAAACAGGCTGCAAAAACTGATAGTCTGATTTACAGAAAACAAATGCTTACAATGGACCTGGCTGGTCAAGATACAAAAGAGGAATTTTTTAAAAGTATTTTGCGTGATTATGTCTTTCTTTATCTCTCTAAGCTTATGTGAGGACCATTATGTGTAATGTCTTCAATAGCAATAAAAAGCATGACTGATTTTTAGGCACATTCACAAAAGTTGAAAAGTAGCTATTAGCTTATTCATGTATCTGTCCATCTGCATGGAACAACCTGCCTCCCAGTGGACAGATTTTCATGAAATTTTATATTGGGTATTTTTCGAAAATCTGTTGAGGAAATTCAAGTTTCATTAAAATCTGACAAGAGTAATGGATACTTTACATGAAGACCTATGTACATTTATGATAGTGTCTCGCTGAATTCTCTTTAGAATGAGAAAACTTTCAGACAAAAGTTGTAGAGAAAATCAAAACAAATATGTTATGTTCAGTAGCTTTTTCTGAAAACTGTGCCATTTGTGACATAACGTGGGAAAATATGATACAGACGGACAGGCCACATATGACAATATAATATGGTGCATGTTCTTTACATGCTGGATGACTAAGGCTACAGACACACACACTTAGAATATGTAATGATTATTACTTTTCCATGGCAACAGTTGTTAAGCAAACGTGCCTCAATGTTACATTTTACGTGCATTGCGTATATTGAACATGAGAACTGGGTTGCAGCACCCATTTCTTGAGTTGTAAGAAGAACTGATCCTTCAAATGTTGGTTACAATAGATCATGGCTGGTGTACCAGATCCTGTTTCATCATCCCATCTGGTTTGCTGACAACAGAAGGTTAAATGAGAGTGGGTTTAGTAGTTCAGAAGCATGTTAGACATACAGAGGAGATGTGTGAACAAGAATTCTTCATAATGTTAAGAAATATGAACAGTTTGATAACAACTGACAAACACAATGATATGATTCATGCTTGAAGAGATATATATCCTTTGAACTGGTGCTATATATTAAGTTGTATTCTGGAGTTTATAATGACAGGTTGCAGCACAATCTGGACACCAAGTCACTCTTGTTGAAATTAATGAAGAAGCACTTAAGACAGCAAAAAGCTCCATAGAAACCAACTTGAAACGAGTAGCAAAGAAGGTTCACAAGGTAAGATCTTGACTCTGAAATAAAACCAAGTTAAAAAAAAAAAAACAATTTTTCACATGTCTAATATGTACATTTGCATATTTAACCTCCAGGACAATCCAGAAGAAGCAGAAAAGTTTGTAACAAATGCTTTGAGTAACCTGAAGACTACAATGAACGTTACGGAACCAGTACAGAACACAGACCTTATTGTAGAGGCTGTAGTTGAAAGTATGAAGGTCAAACAGAAACTGTTCTCCAGCATAGACCCGGTAAGAATTCTTTTTGCATCATGTGTTTAGTAATTCAGTATTATGTTATAACCCAATTTGCCTCAGAAAATCAGAGTAAAATTTTCCTTTATACTTTCACATGACAAGCATCTGTGATTATGTAAGGATGTGTATACATATAACAATCCTATCTTGTGTGTAGGAATAATTTACTCTGCATGATAGTTGAAGGTTAATGGCTTTGATGAGCAATGTGAAGGTCCAAGGACCTAAGCCATATGCACTATAGACCCCACAAGTATAACCTGTCTGATGTTTAGGAAAAGGACATTATAAATATTATGGCAATAATACTGAACTGAGTGTTGAGATAATGAAAGCTGCCCAGGTACACTACAGATTAAAAATCCAGTGCACAACCAGGAGGCAGGCCTTCCTAATCTTGACAACAATTTGAGGTAACAGACCTTTGCTGACATGAAAATGGAAATGTGTAAGTTGCCTTTACAGTTTACTGAAGACAAATATCTCTTCTACCCAAAATAAAGTAGTTTGGTTTGCAATGCAATTTATACTTCTCTCAGGATGTTTATATCCAGAACACTTTTGGTTCTTTTATTCAAAGCAATAGTTTTTATGTATTAAAACCCATCATTAGCAATCTGCCAGCAATATATACTTCATGTAATAAAATAAAAAATACAACAGTCCACAGACTTTTCAGCCTACCACACTGCTTATGTGAAGAGCTGCTATAACTGTGTTAGTGAACAGCATTAACATAATCTTAAAAAATAAATTACTATCATCATATTTGTTGTCATCATCATCATCATCATCACCACCATCATCATCATCATCATCATTGTCGTTGTCGTTGTCGTCGTCGTTGTCATCTGTCATTACAGCTTCAAGATAAACTTGTCCATTTGCTGAAGTAAGCACCATGTCAAGGAATTTGGAGGAATGGAGGTGCAGCTTCATGCATTCTCAACCTTGGTACCAAATGGAGGTCACTGG
>Ga0123353_10006902_pt1 | contig 15254 bp, 5 predicted proteins | sample TergutLab28metaG_3_FD_92763 | JGI IMG/M metagenome (GOLD analysis project Ga0123353, IMG submission 92763) | Labiotermes labralis P3 segment gut microbial communities from Petit-Saut dam, French Guiana - Lab288 P3 | ecosystem: Host-associated > Arthropoda: Insects > Digestive system > Gut ... | reverse complement strand
GCCGTACGGCAGATCTTCAACGATAAACTCGCCGTTTTCGTCGGTCGTATAGCTACCGATCAACTTGCCGTCCGGGGCATACAAATCAAAGGTAGCGCCCGGAAGTTTGTTGCCGTCTTCGTCAATTTTGTACAGCTTGACCCGGCCGGATCCGGGGTTGGGGTTGGTCGTCGTGACGGTGGTCGGCTCGGTTGTGGTCGTCGGGGTGGTAATCACTCCGGTGTACGGTTCCGGAGTTTGGGTGGTCGTGTCGTCTGTTACAGTTGTCGACGAGGTGGTCGTCGTGTCGTCCGGTACAGTCGTGGACGAGGTGGTCGTCGTGTCGTCCGGTACGGTGGTTAACGATGTGGTCGTTGTGTCATCCGGTATAGTGGTGGATGAAGTGGTCGTTGTGTCATCCGGTATAGTGGTGGATGAAGTGGTCGTTGTGTCGTCCGGTATGGTGGTGGACGAGGTGCTTGTTGTGTTGTCCGGTATGGTGGTGGATGAGGTGGTCGACGTTGTGTCTTCGTCAGGCACTGTGCTAGTTGATGAGTTGGTAGACGAGCTTGGTGTTGTCGTCGTGTCATCGTTAGGTGCAGTGCTAGTTGAGTTAGTCGATGAACTCGTTGTTGAGCTGGTCAATGAGCTTGGTGTTGTCGTCGTGTCATCGTCAGGTGCCGTGGTGGTTGAACTAGTCGTAGAACTTGTTGTTGAGGTGGTGGTCGGACGCACTGTCGTTGTTGAGCTAGTGATTGAACTCGCTCTTGTGGTGGTTGGCCTAGTGGTTGTAGTCGTGGTCGTCGTAGTAGTTGTAGTAGTCGGCCTGGTCGTTGTGGTCGTAGTTGTGGTAGTCGGCCTAGTGGTGGTTGTTGTAGTCGTGGCTGTCGTAGTAGTTGTAGTAGTCGGCCTGGTCGTTGTGGTCGTGGTTGTAGTAGTCGGCCTGGTCGTTGTGGTCGTGGTTGTGGTAGTCGGCCTGGTCGTTGTGGTTGTGGTTGTGGTAGTCGGCCTGGTCGTTGTGGTTGTGGTTGTGGTAGTCGGCCTAGTGGTTGTGGTGGTCGACGCGGTGGTTGTGGTCGTTGTCGGCGGACTGTAAACGTTGTTGAATATAACGTTTGTGTCAGTGTATGGATTCCATGTAGTTCCGCCGTCTGTGGATATTGTGATGTTGACCACAGTTACCAATCCGTTGCTTACATTGGTAACCGCATGGACTCTAACAAGATACGATGTTCCGGGCACCGTCCAGCCGCCGCCGCTTGTGCTAGTTTCCTTAATCAAAAAATAATCATAGCGCAAAATAGGATTAGCATAATCAGGAAGAATCGTAATCGTATCAAAAGTCACGGTGGGAGCACTGTTGGTGGCAATCTTAGTTGCGCCGTGCTTAACGAGATCTCCACCGGTGCTGTTACAGGAGTAAACCTCGAAGTTGAAAGACCAGTTTATCGGTATGCCTGTACCGCTCGTTGTCTTGGTAGCTTTAAACTGAATGGTTGTGGGTGGCGGTGGCGTCGTTGTTGTGGTTGTAGTTGTAGTGGTGGTTGTGGTTGTAATAACTATCGGTGCCGTTGTCGTTGTGCTAGTCGTGGTTGTAGTTGTTGTCGTAGTTGTCGGCCTAGTGGTTGTGGTGGTCGGCTTGGTTGTTGTTGTAGTTGTGGTCGTAGTAGTCGTAGTGGTCGCGGAGTAAGTATTGACAAAGGAGAAGTTGAAGATTTGTATGGCAGGAATTCCGGTCCATGTAGCCCCGCTGTTAGTAGAATAGCGGCTTGAGGTTATTCTCAGGGGGGATGCGGCAACAACAACCTCTATCAAATACGCTTTTTTGTCTATCGTCCAGCCGTTGCCGTCTGTGGCGGTTTCCTTCATCAAATAGTAATACGTACCGGCCTGAGTATATGTGATCGCATCAAAGGAAACTATTGGTAGGGCGGTGTCTCGGAGAGTTTTAGTCATTCCGTGCTTGACTAGAGTGCCGCCCGTGCTGTTGCAGGAGTAAAGCTCTACATCGAACGCCCAGCCGGCAGGTATGCCAGAACCCGACACAATCTTTTCGGCATATAGCCGCAAATCAATTGAAGATCTGGAAGTCGTCGTGGTCGGCGGAGTGGTCGTTGTGGTGGTTGTGGTCGGGTCAACTACCGTTGTGGTCGGAGGCCGAACCGTTGTGGTGGTTGTAGTTGTAGTAGTCGGCCTGGTCGTAGTGGTGGTCGTAGTTGTAGTAGTCGGCCTGGTCGTAGTTGTAGTGGTCGGCTTGGTTGTTGTTGTGGTCGTGGTTGTAGTCGTTGGTCTTGTCGTGGTAACCTGGCTGTAAGCGTTATTGAAAGTCAGCTCATCGGGCGTGCCAACTGTAAGCCTGTTGTAAATCCTGGTGAACTCAGCGTGGCCGATAAACAGGCTCTGACATGGATATGTCTTGCCGCCTTCAGTATATGTTCTATCACCGTCTAACACATAGCCCTTTACGCTGCCGCCTACCAGATAGGGTCTTGAATCCTGGATGGTAAATGTGGGCGCGCTTCCGGTATATGTCACCGTGTAGGACGAACCTATGTCGACCGCTCCGCCGTTGGCGAGGTTTGTGGTGGAACCGCTCTTTCTGACGACTACGTTGGTTCCGCCAGTCCAGCTCAGAGTCGGTGTCGATGAACTTGTTAACGGCTGATATCCGTTATAGCCAAAGGTAAGCGTGCCCGCGGTTGTGCCTGTCGCGGCATAATTCATCCACATAGTTGAAATCGGCTGACCCGAAGCCGTATTTAGATATGCGGTCCACATATCCTGAAATCTATCCACGATTTGGTTTCTGAGCGCGTTCTTGTTGGCGGAACTCATATTCGCGAAGTGGTTGTCTGTATAAGTCGCGGCGTAGGGATGCGTACCGGGTCTTGTGTTGATCGCTTCCGGCCAGGTATTAAGCGCAGCCACGGACTTCAGAGTCCCCCAAGGGGTCTTGTTTATGGCCCTATCCCTGAACTCGTAATACCGCAAAACATAGTCTTCCATTACTGTCCGCAAGTTATCTTGAGTTAAAGTTGTACCAAATATGCTATTAAAATCAGCAACATCAAAAGCGATCCGGTTTGCTTGGGAACCGCCCAACTCCACTCCGAACGCGTAAGCAAGAGCCGAAGCGAAATCCGCTCTGTTTTTTGCATATGTGCCGAAAGAATAGTTTACTGCCCCGGTGAAATTCTCCGGCCCATGAAGATCTCCGTCGGCGCATATCGCGTTATATTTAGTCGAACCGTTGGTAAGCGTATAGTTATAGCAATTAGCTGTCTGTGAAACAAAAGCACCGACAAACTTGGTGGTCGAATTTGTAAGGGCGGGGAAGGTGAATTGCCGTCTATACTTGTAAGCACTGGCGGTATCTCCGGGAGTGGCGTTGTATACCCCCGGGGTTCCGATAACGCTGCCCGTGCTGTACGAAAGCCAGGTACCCCAAGCTCCGCCGTTAGTCCGCTCCCTGTAAGAGACTGTGGAGGTTCCGTTGGCGGCGATAACCTCGCGGATGTGATACTGCTTGCCGTCAGCCGTCCAGCCGGAACCGGCGGTAGGTGCTCTTTCGGCCAGCAGGTAGTAATATGTACCCGCCGCGGTGTTGGCCGGCAGGGTAAAGGTAACTGTCGGCGCGGAGTTGGTGGCATCCTTGAACTGCGCGGTTGCATCCGGACCCTGTGTGCCGCTGGCGTCGGAGGTGTACAGGAGAAATCTGAACGACCAACTCGTCGGTGCGCCCGTACCGCTAACCGTCTTCTTCGCGACAATGGTAATGCCGGGAGAGGCCGCCATCGCCGACGGCAATGAAAATGTGCTTATCGTAACTATCGCCGCAAGACAAATCAGCAAAAAGGATGAAAGAATCGTCCATTTTTGCGTTCGACTCGAGAGAACCTCTCCCGCAACTTGAGTGTGAAACCTTTTCATTTTGTACGTTCCTCCGATAATTATTTTTCCTTGTATTAGAGCACGGCCGAGAATTGAATTTCACCTACATTTTATATGCTAGAAAATGTTCGGATTTTATCCAAATTCTTCCAAATTGCTCGAATTATGTATACTTATGGTAACATAACTAATGCGTTTTGTCAATCCCTTTTTTAGGAAATTTATGCCTGTGATGTTGAAAAAACAGGCTATATCCCTAGTAAACACAACATAATGCGGTGGTTATCAAACTCATCCCCCAAATGAGGGGGATCGGAAATTAAAATTTTTCAAAAAATTATGTATACTTATAAAATTTGCTTGTATAACGAGCCCTAGGCGGCATAAAAAGCAAGGGTGGCCCCCTGCTTTTTATGCGTTTGTTCAGCCGGTTAAGGCCTTAGCTCGGTAACTCTATGCGCGTCACGAACACGTCGTCGGGTATCCGGGTGGGCACGAGCAGGTTGCCGACCCCGGAGAGATCGCGTCCCCACATCCACACGCTGCGATCCGGTTTTATGACCCCACCGATCATACCGTTGTAAAAGAACTTTTCAAAGTAAGACATAATTTGATAGGGGTCGGTTCTGTGAGCCGCCGTGCCGTCGCCTATCTGTCCGTAGTCGTTGCGCCCCCAGCCCCACAGGCTGCCATCGCTCTTTTTGATGTACCTGCTTTGGTTTAATTTTTCTAATTCCAAAAAATTCTCTTCCACGCCGCCTGACATGATCCGGAACGGGGTGACTCTGTCGGTCGTTGTGCCGTCGCCCACCGATCCGTAGTCGTTGCGTCCCCATGCCCACAGGCTGCCGTCGCTCTTTTCGACGTGTACGGTGTCGTAGGAAATAAAAGCCTTTTCTATGCCCGTGCCCAGGGAGGTGTTTGCCGACACATTATAAGGGGAGAGTCTGTCGGTTGTGGTGCCGTCGCCCACTTGGCCGTAGGCGTTGTTCCCCCAGACCCACAGGCTACCGTCGCTCTTTTTGACGAAAACAGAAAAGGAAGAAAGCAATGATACGTCGTTATAAAACTCTTCAACGCCGCCCGTCATCACCTGATAGGGGGTGAGTCTGTCATTTGTGGTACCGTCGCCTATCTGCCCAAAGGCGTTGCTTCCCCATATCCACAGGCTGCCGTCGCTCTTTCTGGCATAGCAGAAAGCCTGGTTACGGTAAAACTCTTCAGCGGCACCCAGAGCGGAGTTGGCCGATAGATTATAAGGGGTGAGTCTGTCGGTTTTGGTGCCGTCACCCACCATGCCGAGGGCGTTGCTTCCCCAACTCCACAGGCTACCGTCGGTTTTTTTGACCATCATGGAGCAGAAAGCACCGTTTAGATTTACATAAACATCATCAACACCGTTTGCCATTATCTGAATGGGGGAGAGTTCGGTGTCTGTGGTTCCGTTGCCAAGCTGGCCTTGCGAGTTGGCTCCCCAGCCCCACAGACTGCCGTCGGTCTTTTTGACGAAGGTGCTTGTGAAACGGTTGCCACTGTTGAAACAATAAACCTTATCCGCGCCGCTTGTCATCACCTGATAGGGGGTGTATCTGTCGTTGTTCGTGCCGTCGCCCACAAACTTCCCCCAGCTCCACAGGCTGCCGTCGCTCTTGATAACTAAGGTGTTAGCACCGGTGCCAGTAACCGATATAATTCCGGCACCCAGATCGCTGTTGGCCGAGACATTATAAGGGGCGGTTCTGTTGGTCGTGGTGCCGTCGCCCAATTTGCCGTACGTATTACTTCCCCAGGTCCAAAGGTCGCCGCTTTTGTCGACCACGGCGTAGATTGCGCCAATAAAAATCTTGTCCGGATCCACATCGTGAATCACAACCTGCCCATAGGTGTCGTTGCCGGTGTTCAGGTCGATAAGGTCGTCGCTGGAGGTCAGCGCGTATGGGCCGCTCAGCATGATAACATCCTTGATGTAGAAGGCCGCGACGTCCTTGGTGATCTCGTCTCCCGTAACGGTGATGATGAAATCGTCGGCCAGGCAGCCCTCGCCCACAAACGTGGACTTGAAGAGGTACTCGCCGTCGGGCAGGAGAATTCGGGTGTAATCCTCGCCCGCCGTCCGGATTTGTGTGACTTTTCCGGCGGCGTTTGATTCGCCGTAGGTGCCGTTGGCTTTTTTGTTCATTTTCAGCAGGGTTGCAGTCGGCGATCCGCCCGAGTCGTCCAGCCGGTATATTTCGTAATACGCATCGATATATTCGGGGGTTGCGCCGTTGATGAAGAAGGTGCGCAGATTAATGAGCTGCGGGACGTACTCATCGGAATAGTTGGTCACGACAATGTTGTTTATCACATATTGCTCAATGACGACTTCCATAAAGGCTTCTTCCATCGGGCGGTATCCGTTGGGCGCGCTGAGCTGATACAGCTTATAGGTTCCGACCGGAAGCAGACCTAAGGTAATCCGCTGGGAATTGACCTCAATGTCGCCGATGGTGCCATATTCGTCGCACAGCAATTTGCCGTTTTTGACAGCGAATTTGACTGTGCCGCCGTATTGATCCTCAAGCATGAACACGGCGTCCTCGAGCGAGTTGTCGTATTCATCCACAACCGACAGACCCATGGTTCCCGTGCCTGTAGTGAGCGGCATTTTGTACTGTATAGCCGCGTCGGCGTACGGCGTGAAGAGGGTTTCCGCCTGGCTGCCCTGCTCCCAGCAATCAAACACCGCTCTGTATTTGCTGTCCGCGCCAACATACCAGAAAGCGGAGGGGATATACTTCAAATCCTTGGTGTAGCCGCGCAGAATCACACTTTCGCCCGGCGCGAGCTCAATTACGCCCGAATCCCCGGGATAATACATATCGCCGCCGTTTGTGATGATTATCCAATTTATCTCGTTGGTTTTGTCATACATATACTGCCGGAAGTTTCCGATTTCCCAGATGTTTGGCGTGTTGTTCACAAACTCCGAGTCAAACGAAACATCCATGTTAGGATTGGTCAGGATATCCAGCTTGATATCCACGCGGGAATTGTATCTGCCCATGTTCACTCTGGGCGTTCCCATCAGTTCATAGTCTCCGTCCGGCCAGTTAAGGTCGGCGTAGCTTTCCGGCAGACCGCCGATGTCATATGAATCCGGAACCTGCGCGCCGTGTGAAACCGACGCGAAATACGGATATTTTTCCATTTCCGCTGTGGAGTCAAGGTCGTCATCCTTGCGCCCGTTTTCGGGAACTACCGGCATCCCGGCACCGATGATATCTGTGGCCGCGATCTCCCAGCCCGAGCTGTTGCGGTATTGCATGGCTTCGGTCAGCACCTCGAGCAGCATACGTTTTCCCATGTACATCGACGGAGCGTCGGGAGAGAACACCAGCTTATACGAAAGATGCTGCGTTGTGGGATTTTCGCTGTCGCTGGCGTCACCCGTTTCGGCTCCGTGGCCTATGCCGTCCAGCGTGTTGCCCTCCAGTGTCCAGACATAACCGTAACGGGTCTCATCGTCGGGATTTACAATTCGGATCAAATCGCTCCCGAGCAAAATCGCCTTTGACGGGTTGCCGCTTTGAATGTCCGCCATAATCTCCTCATCGGACATATCGGACGGGTAGAGGTACAGTATGTTCAGCTCCCGCAGATCATCCTCCTCATCCCAGTAGAGGAAAAGCGTGTTGCGGGTCCGCACCGATTTGTTGCCCAGATTGACAACGTCCCACTCGATCATGTTCGCGTCGCCGGGGTTCCAGTTGGAGATGCTTTTCCCCCATGCCCCGGTTCCGGAGGCCTCCAGCGGCACATCCTTTATCCGGAGATTCAGGTTGTCGATAAGCACCGTTCCGGCCGTGCCGTTTGTGCCGCTGCTCATAACGCCCGTGAAAAGCGCGCTTACCCCGGTAAGCAGCAGAACCACCGCCAGCGCAACGCTCAAAAGGCCGTAAAATATCTTTTTTCTGTTTCTGATTTTCATATGATTTGTCTCCTTTACGGAAATGTTATTTGCCGCTTGCAAAACGCATCGTTTTGCGGGCGGTCGCAGACCGCCCCTACGATATTATATAGGGGCGAACTTTGTTCGCCCGCAAAACAACGCGCGGGACAGGGGGATTCCAGATTAATTCTTAGCTTGGCTCCGCGATGCGTGTCACGAACACGTCGTCGGGTATCTGGGTGGGCACGAGCACGTTGTCGCCCCACCGCCACACGCTGCGGTCAGATTTTATGCCTACAACACTGTAGCTAAAGAAAGCAAACTTTTCAAAGTTGAACGTCGGCTGATACGGGGTGGTTCTGTTGGTCGTCGTGCCGTCGCCCAGCTGGCCGCGGTCGTTGCGCCCCCAGATCCACAGGCTGCCGTCGCTCTTTTTGATGTGCGGGTGTTGGGTGAAGTCGGGTATCATCTCATCCATGCCGCTCGAAAAAATCCGGAACGGGCTTAGTCTTTTGGTCGTGGTGCCGTCGCCTATCTGGCCGTAGGTGTTTTCCCCCCAGATCCACAGGCTGCCGTCGCTCTTTTTGACGTTAACAGTGCCGATGTAGAGATAAACCTCTTCAATGCCGTTGCCCAGGGAGGTGTTCGCGGATACATTATAGGGGGAGAGTCTGTCTGTCATTGTGCCGTCGCCTATCTGGCCATAGATGTTGAATCCCCATGCCCAAAGACTGTCGTCGCTCTTTTTGACGTAAATACTACAGACCACTGCTGACTCATCAAACCAAACCTCTTCCGCGCCGCTTGCCATCACCTGGTAGGGGGTGAGTCTGTTATTTGTGGTGCCGTCGCCGATCTGACCGAAGCCGTTGCCTCCCCAATCCCACAGGCTGCCGTCGCTCTTTTTGGCGTAGAAAGTGTAGTTGCAGCAATAAATCTCTTCAATGGTGTCAAGGGCGGAGTTTGCCGAAACATTATAAGGGGTCAGTCTGTGGTCGGTGGTGCCGTCGCCGACCTGTCCGTACATGTTGTTTCCCCAGGTCCACAGGCTGCCGTCGCTTTTTTTGGCCGCTATGGTACTGTTTGCGGCGGCTACGCCTGCTTTAAGCATATAAACCTCTTCAACGCCGCTTGCGATAATCTGTTCGGGGGCGAGCCTGGTGTCTGTGGTGCCGTCGCCCAGCTGGCCGGCGGTGTTGGTTCCCCAGGACCACAGGCTGCCGTCGGTCTTTATAACGTAGTTGATGAAGTAACGGTTGCTGGAGGCGTGCGTATAAATCTTATCGGCACCGCTCGCCATGATCTGAACGGGGTCGAGAGTCGGGCCTTGGGTGCCGTCGCCGCAAAATCTTCCCCAGCCCCACAGGGAGCCGTCGTCCTTGATAACGAAGGTGTTATAACCGTTGCATTCGACCGATTTGATCCCGGATCCCAGATCTGTGTTGGCCGAAACATTGAAGGGGGCGGTTCTGGCGGTGGTGGTGCCGTCGCCCAACTGGCCGTAAGTATTGCCTCCCCAGAGCCACAGGTCACCGCTTTTGTCAACTGCAGCACCGATTGATATATCATCAATAAAAATTTCCACATTCGGGATCACAACCTGCCCGTAGGTATCGTACGTGGGGTTCAGGTCGATAAGGTCGTCGCTGGAGGTCAGAGCGTGTGAGCCGGTCGAGAGTAAGAAAACGTCCTTGATGTAGAAGGCCGCGACGTCCTTGGTGACCTCGCCTCCCGACAGGGTGATTGTGAAATCGTCGGCCAGGCAGCTCTCGCCCACAAACACGGACTTGAAGAGGTATTCGCCGGGTGGCAGGAGAATTCGGGTGTATTCCTCGCCCTGCGCGCGGACGGTGGCGTTGCCCAACGAGTTGATGATATAGGAGCCGTTGGCTTTTTTGGTGAAGCGCAGCGGGTCGTTGGAAGTCAGATCGCCAGAAAGCGCGTAGATTTCGTAGATCGAGTCAATGTATTCCGGGGTGTCCCCGTTAATGTAATAGGTGCGCAGGAAGACGCCTGACGGAAGGTTGCTCGGGTCGTCCACGCCGATATAGATGTTGGTGACCGTGCCGCCTTCTATTTCGATTTCCATGTCGTCGTCCAGCCCGCCGACAGCACCCGCGGGAAGGCTTATCTGCTTGAGGGTATAGGTGCCCGCGGCCAGCTTGCGCACGGACGCGCCGCCGTCGGTGATCTCGATGGCTTGGGTGTATCCGTCCGCGCCGCTGTTATCGGTGAAGTAGAGGGTTCCGCCGGCGTCGATATAGCCGATTTTGCTGCCTTCGAGCCAAAGCTCAAATTCGCTCGTCCCGTAACCGGTGTAGTAGTCGTCCTCCCACGTCACCAGATGTATGTTGATGGTTGACAGCTTGCGCACGGCGTTAATGCTCTCGACTCTAAGCATGTTCTGCGCGTCATCAGTATGCACAAAGCCGCCGGTTTTTATCATGTTGGTAATTTCAAGCTCAAGGGTGGTGAACGTGTCGTCTATCTCGGGCCGGGTAAACGTGAACTCATAGGTGCCGTCTTTGTTGTCCGTAAACACGGCGTATTCAGAGCTGATCTCTTCGATTTTAACGAACTTGAAGGGGGTTCTGCATTCTTCCGCTATAGTATAGGTGCCGTAGGGCAGGCCGTAGAACACCAATTTGTCGTCGCGATACAGCAAGCCGTTAAAGGATTCCCCCGTCTGCTTGTTTATGAGCCTTATGTCAAACACATAGTTTGTATTGATGTTAAGCCTCATCCGTTTGTAATCGTCCGGCGTTGCCGGGTCTCCGTTCGCGTTGACCACTTTTTTGTGCAGTATCAGCATATTCTTGTCCGGTTCCTCCGGAGGCGGAGGCGGATCACAAACGTTGACGAACACAATGTCGGCGGTTTTCCCGTTAAGAACCTGTACGATTTGCGTGGTTATGCCGTCCATAGGCTCGTAATCGCCCTGAGCCCCGTCCAGGATTTCCTCAACCTTGTATTTGCCGGCAATCATATCCGGGATTGTTATCACACCCTGCGCGTTGGTTTTAAACACCGCGCCGGACTCGAATTTTTCATCCCCGCCTTCAACGCCAATGCTGGTAATCCTGAAGGAAATGCCCTCAACCGGGCCGCCGGTCGGGTCGGTGACCTTTTGAATCTTCAGGCCGCCCTTTTTCTGGTAGTTGGTTACCTCATAGACAATCTCTTTCGGGTCGCCGTCCGGGTAGATCGTAACCTCCTCAAGCTCGGTCGACACCAGGTAATCGGAAGGAACCGATGCCCTATCCTCTTCGATAGCGTACGTTCCCGCATAAATGTAACCGGATTCCGCTATCGCCGCCGGCTGGCCGTTATACGTACCCGTCTTTGTGGTAATGTTTTCCTTGACGTTTCTGCCCGCAAAGTCCTTGCCCGTAATGATAAACTTGATTCCGAGTGCCTTGTTTATATCGCCGCCGTCGGCGATCTTCACTATCCTGAGTTTACCCTTGCCATCGTAAATATTAGTGCCCTCAAAGGTCGTTCTTGATTTATCATAAACAGTTATGCCCTCAACCTTGTTGTCTTCCATGGTTACTCCGGCACTATTGGCTCTGACCGAAATCAGGTGTACTCCAAGAGGCATTTCCAGGCTATCGATAGAATACCCTTCTCCGAATACGCTTTCAAGGGCTGTGTTGAATTCTGCTTTGTCAAAAATCCCCATGAGTGAATCGGCTTCTGATATCTCGAGCTCATCGATATCTATGCGACCTATCTCTTCAATGGTATATCCCGCAGAACCGGATTCAAGGATACCGGAAATAATCCTGTTCCCGCTGATATCCGTCACATAACCGTTACGGTCGCTCACGCCGTAAATCTCAATGGGCGTGCTGTATCTCGAGGTACCGTAAATCTTGAACACCCATCCTCCAAGGCTTATGCCTTTTGATCCGGCGTCCATAAGCTTCCTGATAGAAAGGCTGCCACGCTTCCAGGCATTGAAAACGTTGGCGGTAACGATGTCGGTAACCTTGCCGTCGGTGATGACGACCTTCTGATCGTCTGGCTTGGTATACTCGTCGGGCGTAGCGATTTCCTCTATCCAGTATGTTCCAACCGGCAGTTCGATATCGCATTTGCCTCCCGCTCCGGTCAGAACAACCTCATCGATCTCGTCGCCTGCCGCAGAGGTTCCCGTAATTCTGAATATACGATCCTCGAGCTGCTCATCATCCTCAGAGGTTTTCACTATCCGCAAAGTTCCGAAGGCCGGATCGTTTTCGACCGTCTTTGTGAATTCCTGATCTTCTTCGTCGATTACCACTTCAATGCCCGTAATCAATTCATAGCCAAACTTCGCGTTTGCCGCGCTGGCACCATCAGGATAGACCTCATCGAGAATATATTCACCCAGAGGCACATCGTCAAACCTGATGGTTCCTTTTCCGCTGGCAAACAGGCTGACGGCCTGTCCGGTAATTGATATTCCGTGCAAATTGAATTGCGCGTTGAACAGCTTTTCGGATATCTCTCCCTCGTCATCCCTGAACAGCTTGGTGATCTCAAGACTTCCCTTCTTTACATCGTTTGTAAAGGTCATCTCAATATTCTTGTTTTTGTTTGTTACCGCGAAAAACTGCGCTGCCGGAATTCTGTAATGAGATGACGATTTGGTTTCGGTTATTTTAAAGCTGCCCCGCGGAATCTCACCGAATTCGATCTTTCCCTGTGCGTCAGTCATGCCGCTAACGCTAAACGCTTCGCCGTTTGTCAGTAGGTCAACAATAGTGAACTCAATGCCTTCAACAAAGGGGGCGCCGTCATCGGTAACTTTTGTTACGGTTACAACGCCATCCCTGGGTGCGTCGCCCAAAGTCACGCCGACCTTGTCCGGCTGCGGGTCGATTACCCATTCGTCTCCGCGGTCAACCACCTTGTGGCGTGTGTTAAATACCTCCCAGGACGTCTTATCCACCATCGAGATCTCGTCGGGAATATTTACGCCGTACTCGACTATAAGCTGTTCCCTGTAGCTCATGGTCATGCCTGCGGGAAACACAAATTTAACCGTTTTGGCGTCTGTAGGATCGGTTGTGAATGACGGACTGTCAAATGTCGCGTCCGCATCGGGGCTGTAAAAAATCTTGACGGTGCCGATGTCGATCGAAGTCTTTACCCCCGCAGAGTCCAACTTATACGCCGCTATAAGCCTGTTAAAGGGCGCATCAAACTGCGAACCCATGTCGATTGGCACACCAATTCCCGCAATATCCGCGTCGTTTCCGATAAACGGAAGCCGCGTCAGCAATTCAAAGTTGTTGAATTTGTCAGAATTGATTCCGTCAAAAACCTTAAGATTAAACACCGCCTCGCTGCCTATCGGCAGATAGGCCTTGTCAATCGCGTCAATCAGCTCGCCCTCGCTGTTATATACGCTGTTGGTGAGAATCATATTGCTGGCGGTTTCAATTTTGTACGGAACGGTCTGCCGGGCCATATAATTGGATCTATCCGGGCCGTTGTCAAGCGAGTATTTGTCAGCAACCGGTGTCCAGTAAATGTCGTTATCGGTACCCATCCACACGTAGAACGGCTCTCTGTCGCCTATGTTAACGCTGTTCTTCAGTCTGGCCGTAAAGTTCATTTTAAATTCCACGTTGCCGGATACGCCTGCGTTATTGTTTAAATATGTGCCGTCACATTTAAACGTCAGGAACACCTTTCCGTCCTTTAGGATGAGATCAAAGCTTGACGGAATGACCCTAAGCGGTCCTGATGAGTTTAGGGTAATACTCTCATACTTATAATCAAAATCATTGCTGAGTTCAATGAAGAAAACGGGATTTTCGTTTATCAGCGGGTATCTAAGGGTTGCGTCCATAATGATAGAAATGCTGTTGTCAACCCACTGCAGACCTTCGTCCTCTTCGCCAAAGATGTAGCTGTTCTCCATTTCGGGGGAAAGGAACTCCGATTTGCTCAGGGCCAGCGGCATCAATCCCAACTGAAGCACCGTTACGTTCCAGTTGTCGCTTGTCGGGGTAACCTCACCCCAGTAACCCTGCTGATAGTTTCTGAGTTCATAGATGGTCAGTATTTCGGTGGGCGAAAGTACCTTCGAAAGCATGTCATAGTTTATTATCCAGTTTGTGTAAAAAGTTACACGTCCGGAACCGTAGGCTTCGTCTGCTACGGCGTAAAACTCCGTAACCTCCTGTCCCGCGGGAAGGGTTACTGTTCCGGGGGAGGAAAATTGAGCGAAGGGCACGGCGTTTCCTTTTTCATAGAAAGTTACCTTTCCGCCTGCTCCGTATCTTGTGACCGGACCCATGCCGAAAAGCCTGACAGACTCCAGCTGGACAATCGGTTTTTCAAGGGGATTGCCGCTTTTGTCTGTTTTAACGCGCCGCACTTCGAGCGTCGCGCTTTTTCCCGTCGCGTCGCTTATATACGTCAGTGACATCGGCATATTTCTGGTTGACGTCGGATTTTTTTCAAAGGTGTCAAAATCCTGATGTACAATCTTCGCGTATTCCATGTTGTCGGTTCCGTACTGTATCTCATGCCAGAAGGTAACCGGCAGATTCTGTTCCTTTACAAGAGGAGCTATGTCGGTAATAAGAGAAGTCTTGGCGGTTTCGTCTTTTTTGAAGTAATGCGGCTCCCATTTCTGCGAACCGATATCGCCATTGACGAGAAGGTCGATGCTCTTGCTGGTCGACGAGCTTTTGCTTATAGTGCCGGCGGGTTTGCCGTAGTTTTCATTATCGAACTTCACCGTAAGCCCTATGGTATTGCTCGCGGTAAGCTGCGTGCGCTGCCCTGCGATAGTCTCAAGTGCTTCCACAGGGTACTCAACGGTGATGTAAAAACCTCTGTTATATGCTCCCCCGGTATAGGCTTTGCTGTCAGCAAACCAGAAGGGCTTGTCCTGCACGGTGCTTTGCAGTTCAATCCGCCACTGGTATGTTGACGGGTTATATGACTGGTTAACAAATTTTACCGAGGAACCGAAGCCGACCGCGCTCGACATATACGCGTTAAGAGGGTATATGAGCTGACCGCCCGGTACTGCTTTCAGCGGTTGGATTGTATCTGTAAAAACGGCACTTTCTGCACATGGCATATAGTTTGTATTTGACGCAACAACCACCTGGTATCTGACATATGCCTTTGTGTCGTCAGTATATGTAGTGCTTCTCGGATCACCCTTGGCGTGATCCTGGAAGTCCTTCCTGATCGTTAGGTCGGGATTGCTTTTCAAATCAAGAGTAAGGGCTCTCACCAGTTCAACCTCACAGGAAAGGTCTTCGCTGATTACATGGGTACCCTTTAATCTCAAAACTACGGTTCTGCCTTGATAAAACAGGTGCCCAAGCTCCGCGATATTATATGACACCTTAATAAGCCCGTTGCCCTGCGTGCCCGGGTTAATGCTCTGCCTATACAGTATGGATTTTCCGTTCAGGCCGCTGAAAGGCGCTATTGAAGT
>Ga0123353_10006901_pt1 | contig 15254 bp, 11 predicted proteins | sample TergutLab28metaG_3_FD_92763 | JGI IMG/M metagenome (GOLD analysis project Ga0123353, IMG submission 92763) | Labiotermes labralis P3 segment gut microbial communities from Petit-Saut dam, French Guiana - Lab288 P3 | ecosystem: Host-associated > Arthropoda: Insects > Digestive system > Gut ... | reverse complement strand
TTGTCATTCATAGGTTCGCCTCCTTTTCTTGCCATGGAGTACCGTGAGATAAGTCAGCGCCCTTTCAGGCCGGGGCAATTTTTTTTGAACCCCTATCCGCCCCATTACGGAACGGCATTCGCTTTTTATCCCTTTCCTCTACCCTCTGCGCCATTTCGTGCCCTTACGGGAGTGATACCTCGCCTCAGTGAGGAACGCATAGGGCTTACCAAGTTCCGCGCAGCAAATAGTGTGGATGTTTTAGGAGCCATCATTGAGCCGGGAGGAATTGTATCCGTTTGCTTGGGGATAACGAAAGCTCCCCGCGCCACCTCCGCACCTTTTGGTATAAGCGCTGCGCTTTGATGTTGTACGTCATAAGCGCCAGCCTGATTTCGCTTATTCTTGGTAACGACCCTGCGATGATTTACAATTACGTTCTCCATGACATCCTTATCCTAGCAGTACGTCCGACTTGGGCTGTCAGATTTCCCACGTTGTCCCACAGGCTTCCCACCCCGCCGTTACCAGCAACGCGGGCTGTGGTAGGATTACCCCAAACGGATGGGGCAGCCATTACTGGCAATTCTCTACGCGACTTCTTGTCGCAGTTCGTTATCCAAATCCACAACACAGGTAGGGAATCGACATGAAACGCATATCGAGAGAGATCATTATTCGAGTGAGCTATGTCAAATTACCCATGAAGGGTGACCGGAGTTTCCGTTATCGATGTCACGGGACGCCAAGCCAGTCTTCAACTGGCGCATAACAAAACACATCCTGGAGCAAATTTATGCGCTATCTTTTTGGCATTTACTCTAATATTTCAAGTGTTTCCATGCCTCTTCAAAGCCGATGCGCATAAAATCAATCGAATGGTAACTGTTTGGGGTTGTAATATAGAACATAACACAGCCGGCGGCTTTTGCATCCTCACAGGCGTCCCGGGCAAATCGAGCTTGTGTTTCCTTGTCCGGGAAATGGAGGCCGACTTGCATATTGCCGGCGATGGAAATCTTATCGCCAAGAAGCTTCCTGCCTTCACGATATGTCACATTGCCGATTGGCGGCCTGCAAAATGCATGCACACCATGCATACGCGTTTTTCCATAGACCGGCAGCAGATCACGAAGTAAGCCGCACGAATGATGCATGTAATACCTGTCGTGGTCTGCCGCGATATCAGCACGCCTGTCGGTAAGTTTAGAATTGCATTCGGCGAACATGGACGGAGAAACAAGGGTTGTAGAGGTGTCGTCTATACCGACAAATACGTCGATCTCTGGAGTGCTTTCCAATATCAATGTGATTTCCCGCTGATACTGATCCTCCATAATATCGAATAATTCACGCATCCTTTCGGGAATATCCGCCATCATATAGACGATGCTTTTGATATCGGAATACACACGGTACATCATGCCCAAAGGCGTACCGCTACCGAAATTCCATAGGATGCCATTTTCACCAACCAACGTTTTCATCCGTCTGATCTCGGAGATCTCCTCGGGCAGCAGTTCGTAGCGCCATGATTTTACAAATTCCAGAAAAACGACCAAATCTTCCGGTGCGGTAACATATGGCTTCACGATAAAGCCATGGTTCACGCGTTGTTCCAATTCGCCCAGACGCGTCCGTATCGTGCTGATCGTAATTCCATTTTCCGTACGCTCAGATAGTTCGACGCCGTCGGAAAAAACTTTTTTAAAAGGGGAGGGCGCATTCAGCACATATTCCGTGACGCCAAGGTGGTCCGAAAGAGACATATTCAATTCACACCAGCTCTTCCAATCTGCTATCTTTTCACGGAACATGCTCGCGAGTGGTTCGGGCAGGCTGTCAGGTGCTGGGTGACAGTAAGCATCCACATAGACAAATAGCGCAACACCATCCCGGTTCTGTCCAAGTCTTTCATTTTTAACTGCTCCTTTGCGTTCATTAAATGTAGGCACATGGCTTTTTAGGTTGCTCTCCTGTTTTCGAATGGCAGTACTCAATCAATCCTTTCTATGCTTTTACAGGCATTCCCTGTTTTCACCTTGCTCGTTTATTTTCATATCCTTCATGAGCCCAGAGATTTGCTCTTCATTCATCACCGGCACATGAATGCTGATAACACTCCCGTTCCATGGTGACGAACGAATGCTGAAATCATATTTGTTTCCAAAGAAGAGACGGATTCGCCGGATCACGTTGCTCAAGCCATATCCTTTTGGGGGGCCTTCGCCGTGAATGCTTCGGAGTATATCGTTTACAGTATCTGCTTTCATCCCGATGCCGTCATCTTCCACCGTTAAAATGATTTCATTGCCGCACGATTTGCAGCGGATGCTAAGAGCGCCGCATTTATTAGGCCGTATGCCGTGGATCACAGCGTTTTCCACGATGGGCTGAAGCAACAGTTTAAGCGTGTAACAGGAGAGTATCGATTCGTCAACGTCATAAACGACATTGATATCAAGTTCATAGACAATCGATACAATGGCAAGATAGGTTTTGACCACATTGAGCTCGTCTCCAAACGTCGTGGTGATCTTTCCATGATGGAGCACAGCCCGATATAGGAATATAAGCTTGTCCGCGAGCTCAACCAGTTCCTGTTTTTCTGCTTTTTTCGCAGAATAGCTGAGAAAAGCGAGGGTGTTATACAGCAAATGTGGGTTGATCTGTTCCTGAAGCAACTCGTATTTCACCCGATCAATGGTAATTTGTGAAATATACTCACGCTGAATAAATTCCTCAAGCCGACGGGCCATCTGACAAAAGCGCTCATCAAGCCTACCCAGTTCGTCGTTTTCGGTGATCCGCCTTGTCACCGTGAGATTGCCAGTCTCCACATGGCTGGTCTGTTCAATCAGCACATTGATCCGCCTCGTAAGTCGAAACGATAAGGTGGTTGTGGTTAATACGCACAATCCGATAGCGCCGAACAATACAACCATAATCGTGATTACGATGACGCTCGTCTTTTGGTCAATGGTTCCGACCGGGGCAAAGTATACAAGCCGATACCCGTTGATACCGGAAACCATACTGCCGACCAAATAGTTTTCCTTTTCGACGGGCACCCTTCGTACCGTTCCAGGATCAGGAATTTCTATATTCATCAGCGTGTCGCCGTGAGAGGCAATCCCGCTGCCGTATAGGGCGACAGGCTGCCCTTCATCATCCAGATAGAGAAAGGAGAAACTGCTGTTACCCATCGCATTTTTCATGATTTTTTCGATTTTTTCCACAGGCAAATAGATCCTAAACACACCCAACTGCTTTCCCGAGTTCAAATCGACCAGTCTCCTGCTCAGCGCGATCACATGCTGCCCCTTATAGGAGAGATAATGGGTCCATACAAACTTTGCGCTGCCATTCATCAGTTGATCATACCAGACCTCATCCCCAATCGTATTGGGGCTGAACAAAATGTTTCCGAGGGGCTGTTCGGTTTCGTATACGTATACTTCCAGCCTTATGTTGCCGCCTAAAAAGGAACTGTTCTTGAACTCGGAATGCTGTGTTTCATTGACAACCGGATTCATGATATTGGTGATTGCTTTTGAGTCCTCCAGTTTTTCTGAAAGCGTCTTGTTCTTTTTCGTCAGGATTCCATGGAATTCTATGTTGTTGTATACCATATCGCTCTTATTCATATAGGTTTCAAAGCAATAGTCGATCATGTTCTTGAGCTGGTGCATGTTCTGTTCAAGGGCGTTTTCCTCATAGTTGATCATACTGCTTTGGAAGTAACTGAGAATGAATATCCCTAACAGTAGGATCGGTACGACGATGGAGACCGAAGATAACAAGATCAGTTTACTCCGGAATTTCATGTTCCTATATTTTTGCAGGACGACGGAGAGCGTCCTTTGCGCAACGTTAATCATCTTTACCTTCCTTCCCATTTCTCATTCTGTATTCGCTGGGAGTCAAGCCCACATGCTTTTTAAAGACACTGGTGAAATAAGAGGTATGACTATAACCGATCGCTTCCGTTATTTCATATAGCTTCAGGCCTGTGCCTGCTAAAAGGGCCTTGGCCTTTTCCATTTTGCATGCGAGGAGATAGTCAAATATGGTTTTTCCTCTCTGTTGCTTGTAGACATAGTTCAGATAGACGCTATTATAATGTAGATCGGCGGCAATGCTCTCCAGTGAAATATCATGAAGATCATGGTCGAGCACATAGCGTTCCACATGCTCTACGATGGATTGTTGCTTTGAGGAAGATTTGGCGGCCAAATGGTCTTTTGCCGATAGGGCGATGTTCGTTATGAAATTTTTGGCATTAAATATGGTAGAAAACCGCATAAGCTTTGCATAGGGCAATCCCTCGTCTTCAAATATCGCTTCAAATGTGGAACCTCCTTCCGTGAGGGCACACTGTATACATACAACAAGAAAAAAACAGAAATTCTTAAATGTTTGCTCGTCATTTTGTATGGAGTTCTGCGTAAACAACCGGTCGAAGTATTCGCTTATTTCATCGCGGGTGTTCGCATTCAGATAGAATTTGATCTGGCTCTGTATCTCGTTATAATCCGCATAAGGAAATGCTGTTGTGGGCACATCGTTTGCAGTAATCATGTTGTTGGTATCAAAGAGGTATCGGTATTTCATGATATACTGACATTGCCTATACAGATCGTATATTCCCGATACGCTACGCCCGGGGCCGCTTAGGGCAAAGCCGAACGTGCTTTCATAGGGCATGGCTGATTCGTGAATCGTTTTGACAATCTTTGAAAAGATCCATGTCGTTTCCGCTTGGGACTGTTCGCAGTGCGGCCCATATAAAAGTGCCAGATGCTGATCGTCGAGAACGATCAGGTGGAATGCCGGATCATCGTTGATTGTTTGACCGACAAGCGCTTGGATTTTTGCGGATACCACGCACCGGAATTCGGCCTTATAGCTGTTGTGCGGGGCATCGTTTTCGATGAATGCGGATGCGGACTCCGGAATGTCAATTTCGATCAGGAGCACATAAACAGATGTTGTAAACGCCAAACCAAAGAAAAGCATTTTCTCATTGATCTCGTTTTCATCTCGGATAAAGCCGCATAACAGGTCTTTCAGGAACTCCCGTTTGAGTATGGGATGATTGGCTCGCACAACATCTCTCAGCTCATCGTATTCCATGGCAAGCTGAGACTCGGTCTGAATTTGCGTTATCAGCCTTTTCAGCGCGTCATGGAGTTCCTGCGGGTCGATGGGCTTCAGGATATAGCCTCCGCTTTCCAGATAGATGGCTCGCCGGGCATACTCAAACTCGCTATACACGCTGCAAAATAAAAATTTTGTATTTGGGAACTTCTCCTTAACCCGCTTGCATAGCTCCAAGCCGCTCATAAACGGCATTTCTATGTCGCTGATCACGATATCCGGCTTGCTTTGCCCTACGGCGTCCAACGCCTGCACTCCGTCTTCACAGGTATCTACAACCTCAAGATGCAGATCGGAAAAAGAGGCGAGGATATCGTGCAGGGTAAGACGATCGGGATAGAAATCATCAACGATAAGCACCTTAAGCATGGTAAAGCCGCTCCCAAACGCAACAGTTGAGGAATGGCGCCATCATGTCATTTCCTTCACATCGCTGAAGAGAGGGTAACGGATCGGGACATCCGCCTCTATGGTTGGGAACCTGCCAACAGGTTCAAAAAAACGGTTGTCCACCGTGTCGTCATTCACACAGGACACTTCGCCGACCAAAACGGTCCCCATGCCCACCTCGCCCCAGAATTTATGGTATTGCCCACAGGGCAATGTAATGCTTTCTCCGGTTGTCAATCGGATCACCGAGCCGGCCGGTACGGTATACCGGCGTCCATCCACGCTGACCACGACCGGATCGATGCTTTTTTCTTCCTGAGGCGTCGAGTTATATACCTTAACAAGCAGATTCCCACCGCCCCTGTTGATAATGTCCTCCATTTTTTTCCAATGGAAATGATATGGCGTGATCTGCCCTTCGCCCACGATCAAGATTTTTTCGGCATAAGGCTTCGGATAGGCAACCTTGTCCGTAAAGCTGCCGTTTCGTATGGTGAACATCAAGAGTCCGGTTTTCCGGTAATCGCCGCTCCCAAAATCGGTGATATCCCAGCCCAGCATATTGTCACGGATCTCTCGGTATTCCTCATTCAGAGATACCCACTCCTCCATCGTCCAATATCCAAAGGGCGGTAGCTTGAAATTCTGTCTGTCTAGAAACACGATTGCCTCTTCAATAATCGCATTGAGTTCAGAGCGTTTCATTGCGTTATCCCTCCATATGTTATTGGTTGAGTATGAGCGTCACAGCCTTGTACGCGCCGAACGCAACCTCCACAACCCCGTGCTCCACGGGTAGGGGCTTTCCTTCGCGTTCATCCATGTCCGACAGTGCCACCGACGCAAAGCCGTTTAAACGCAACGTGCAGTTGACGGCTTTCCCCTGATTTTCATAGAGGCGCAGGATATAGCCATCCCGGCGCATTCGTCTTTTGAACGCCGAAAATTGAATATTTTCCTCCTCCCAAACAAAAAACGGTTCAAGGGTGCGGAGGGTCTCTGATTCAAGCGGACATCGTACGGCATGGGCCAGCGGGGGATACAAAAACGCTTGCGCCTCATTGATAAACGGGGCCTTATCATCGGCCGAAGCCACGTAGGGGATGTAACTCCATTCGATCGACTGTTCCCCAAGGCACTGAGCGCCCGGAGTATGGAATGTCCAGGATGCCATCTCCGCGCGTTGCGGCATATTGATGCGGGTCATATACTCAAAACAGCGCACAAGCGTGAAATAAACGTCGGGCTGACCGGTGCGGGGATCGCGGACCGCTTCATAATCATAGATGCCCTTCAGCGCGATGGCAAGGCCATGCTTTCCGTCGTCGGCCGCCACCCATTCCCGGCAGGGAAGCAGCTGGGTTGGGGGCTGCCACCAGGGCTCGGTGACGCGGGGGCGCTCCACATCCCGTTCCAGCATCGCAAGATGTCCCTGGGATTTGATGACGTCCGTTTGTACGCCCATCGGAACGCGCAGGCGAATCCGGTGATCCTTCGCGGTGTTATCGATGGTCAGCTTGACGTCCAGTCGCGGCGTCGTGGCGGTCATGCGCAGCTCGAATTCCACCGGTATGTCCACCCGCTTCCGGCTTCTCTGTTCACCGTTCAGGCAGGCCGGGACACTCATCGTCCCGCAAACGCGGAGAACCGCCCTAACGGGGCCGCTTTCCATCAGGCGGCTTTCAAAGGGTAACCCCGAGGATCGTACAAGCTCGCCAGGTACCCAGGGCGGTGAAAAGTCCCAGGCGTCGCCGGTGTCTGCGTCTTCCTCCAGCAGATTCAGATTGCTGATCCGCCTGCCTGTGATTTTATCATGGATATGGAGTAGGGCTCCTTCAACCTCGACGAGCAAGTACTCGTTTTCCAGGAAGGTATCGCCCGCGCGCAGGTCGCTCTCCTGCCCGCATTGTGCGCATTGAACCCCGGCATAGGAGCGTATTTCGCCACCGCCTGCGAACGTGTCCAAAAACAGCACTTTTCGATAGAGAGGGTTGGGGGACAGATCGTTGCGCGGCAACCCGATGGCGTTGAGCTCCGCAGCCTCCCGGTCCGCCACTTGGGTAAGAAGCGCCTTGCCGTTGCTGTCCGTCATCACTAGGCTTTCGCCCCGGATCGGCAGATATAATTCGATGGCTTGCGGCGAGGTGGATTTGACGGGCGCGTACGCCAATGTCCCCTCTCCCTTGCTGCTCCACCATGGGATATAGTGCTTTCCGATGTGCCTCATGGCGTCATGCATCAGGCCGACGGCGATCTGCCGCGCATTGGCAAACCGCGTCTCCATTTCCACATGGACCTCGTCAGTACTGGAACCGTGGATGGAGTCGTGGGCGCTGTTGATGAGCATATTGCGCCATGCTTCGTCCAAAAGCGCCGGTTTATCGGGGTATCCCCATAGCGAGGCAAGAGCGTCGAGGGGCTCGGCATACCGTTCCAGCAGCGCCTCGCAGGCAAAATTCTGTCGCTTCAGATACGTTCTGGTGGAGAGCGCTCCCAGCAGGACAAATTGATATCGGGAGCCGATGAGCTCCATGTCGTACACGGCCGGGTTCCCAGCGCGCTGGGCAGCCAGCCGCACGTAACCCTCCGCGTCTCCCATGATAAACTCGATCTCATCCTGCATGCCGTTGGCCACCCTGACCGAGTCGCCGATATTGACCTGAGGCGGCAAGTGATCGAATCCGGAAATCAGCGGGATGACGCCGGAGGGGTAGCGCTCGCTGATCCGTTGGGCGTTCGCCACGAGGTTTTTTGCGATTCTCTCGGGGTCGTCGTGATAGGCTAGCTCCCTCAAGTACTCAAAAGACAGGTACTGGTCGTAATAGGGGGCAAGGCGCGGCAGGATCGGGTCAATGTCCTTGTCAAAGATATCAAAGGCGCTACTGTAACTTTCCCGAAAATGACTGACAAAGACTTCGGAACCGTCCAGGCCTTTGTAGATGAATTCATCCGGGTGGCCGCCGGGGATCTCCGGCAGGCCGCGCATAAACATGAGGCTGTCAATGCCGAAGCCGCGCAGGATCTGGGGCATCTGGCGCGGATGGCCGAAGTTGTCGGGCAGGTAACCCGCGCGCATGGTCCCGCCAAATTCCTTCCCCCTGTGCAACCCGTACAGGCAGTTGCGGATCATGGATTCCGCGCTGGGGAGCCATTCGTCAAACTGCGTATAAAACGGCCCGATGGTCAGCTTGCCAGAACGGATCAGTTCCCGCATCACAGGCTCATCCTCCGGCACAACCTCCAGATACTCTTCCAGGGGGAAGACTTGTCCATCCAGCACATAGGTGACGAAATCGTCCCGTTCGCGCGCAACTTTTTTCAACTCTTCCAGCGTTTCCACCGTCCAGAAGCGGAACAGCCTCATCGGCTGGTACCACTCGATGTCCAGGTGCCCGGCCGTAATGATGAAGCCGATCTTCTTTTTCATGAAAACACTCCTTATATCGCTTGTAGTATATTGTAGTCAATTTTTTCGAGTATAGCATGCGGGCAACCCGAACGCAAGCCAGAGAAATAAAGACATATTTTTTTTTACACTTATCTATGGATATTGTTATTTACATTCGCAGCCTTCGCCTTTACGATAGTCATACAGATAAGTATGTCCGCATCTCAGATGGTGGCGCGCATCGGCATACTTAAAAAAGAACAGGAGGAACCAAAATGCGAAAAATGACCAAAGGGCTCGTTGTAATGTTGGCACTTATTCTGCTTGTGACCACGTACCTGGGTGTAGGAGTTGCCGTCGGCGGGGACGATGGTGTATTGACTCTGACCGCGTTCATTGACGAGCCGGCTACCGGTCCGCTGAACTGGAAGTGGGGCGACGACCCGACCAGCAGGTGGATCACGGAGCAGACCGGCATCCGGATCGAAGTGACCTGCGCGGCGGACGACACGGGCACGCAGCTGGCGACCATGCTCGCGTCCGGTGAAAAGCTTCCCGACTTTATCCAGAGCAGACTTAACAAGCCATCCAGGAGGCAGCTGATCGCTCAGGAGTTCGTCCTCCCGTTGAACAAGCTGGCTGACGAATACTACCCCGAATTCTGGGATGTGCTGCCCGAGCAGATGGACACCCTCTATACGGAGGACGACGGGAACCTCTACCTGCTCACCGACTGGTACGGCGCCCCCAACCGGGAAGACGAGATCGGTGAGCTCAACAACAACACCCCCATAAGCATCAACATCAACAAGGCCATCTATGAAGAGATGGGCAGCCCGGACATTTCCACGTGGGAAAAGTTTGTAGCGCACCTTGCGGACGTGAAGGAGCAGCATCCGGAGATCGGGTACATCTTCTATGACCAATACGGACAGATCACGGAGCATAATAGGAGCATGCCAAACCTCGTGGCGCGGCTGTTCGGCGCGCAGAATGACTTTTATGAGGTCAACAGCGACAGTTCCCTGACCCTCCTGCCCCGCACGCAAGCCTACCATTCTATGCTGGAAGAGTGCAATAAGCTGTTCAGGGCCGGCATCATCAACCCGGAGATGTACACCCACGCCTTCCAGTCCGATCAACAGCGCGAGGTGATGCTGTCCAGGAACTTCTACGCGTACTGCGGCAATTACTGGGCGATGATCGAGATGATGAGCCTACCCATGGAAGAGGAGTATTTCACCATCGACTTCCCGCTGCCTGAAGGTGTGGACAAAGCGGCGTTTCATGTACACAACGACTTCCTGTATATTGGACACCACACCCTGTTTGTGACGGCGGATACGGAGCATCCCGCGGAGTGCATCAAGTATCTGGCGTTCCTCCTGTCCGATGAGGGCCAATATGCCCAAAGGTATGGAACAGAGGGGATTTCCTTCGTATTTGACGAGGACGGGATCCCGGTGTACACCGAGGCCAAAAACACGGCCGAGGCCGAGGGCTTTGACGTCCTGCAGAGGACACTGGGCGTTCACAACTACAACTTCGCGTGGCTGACACAAATGTGGGTTGCTTCTAAGGGCGCCCAATACACCTATCCCTACGAAGGCATCCTCAACCACTTCAGGCTGGTTACGCCGTATATGAAGGGCGAAAGGCTTGCCGATATGTCCTGGGATGTGAGCGGAGAAGACAACCTGGTCTTGAAGGAGCAGATTGTCAATATCTGGAGAGCGGTCGTTCCGCAGATCATCACGGCGGCGGATGACGCAGCCTTTGAAGCTGCGTACAACAAGTTCATGAGCGACCTGGAAGCGGCAAACGTAAGCAAGCTTGAGGAAGTTGTTTCGGAAAACAGGGTTAACTGGATTTCCCGCGGCCTGGAGGCCGATTGACACCCCCCGCGGATGGCCGCATTGAACCTAATTGCAAGGCTGGCTCGGGTGTTCCCTGCCCATGGGCGGGGAACACCCATCCCAATAACGGTGCGCATGTCCATTTTTTCTGTGAGTGGTGATTTCGATGACCCGTTCGGGCGTACGTCTCCGGTTCCAACAGGGTGTTAGGACGTTCAAAAAGCAGATCGAACTCCAGCTGTTCGTCCTGCCGGCGCTGGCGTTCGTCGCCGTGTTTTCACTGGCGCCTTTATATGGGATACAGATCGCGTTTAAGGATTATATGTTCAAGAAAGGGATCACAGGCAGCGCCTGGGTCGGCCTTAAGCACTTTGAAGCCCTGCTTAGTGACCCGCAGATTCCCAATGTCATCATCAACACGGTGGCGGTGTCCGCCATGAAAGCGTTCCTGATCTTTCCGCTACCCATCATTTTCGCGCTCATGCTCAATGAGCTGAGGCTGCAACGGTTTAAGCGGGTGGTGCAGACCATCAGCTATTTCCCATATTTTATTTCCTGGGCTGTTGTGTCGCTGATGGCACTCAGCTGGTTCTCGCCCTCAAAAGGGTTTATCAACGATTTTTTTGTGGCGACCGGTTTAATGAAGGAACCCTACTTCTTTCTAGGCAGGCCCGAGGCGTTCTGGTGGGTCTCGGTCGCGCTGGAAACATGGAAAAATCTGGGTTACGCGGCCATCATTTATATGGCGGCATTAAGCGCAGTGGACATGGAGATCATCGAGGCCGCGGTGATCGACGGAGCTGGCCGTTTCATGCGTATATGGCATATCTTTATCCCGAGCATATTGCCTACGATCATGATCCTGTTCATCATCAACATCGGAAACTTACTTGGCGGTGGATTATACGCCTCCAACTTCCAGATAAGCTACACCCTTGGGAATCCCCTGAATCTTCCCACCAGCGAGATACTGGATACGTATGTGTTGAAGGTGGGCATCCGGATGTTCCGTTTCTCCTATGCCACGGCCGTAAGCCTGCTATCCAGCGTCGTTTCAGCCATTCTTTTGCTCAGCGCCAACAAGGCCAGCAAGGCACTGACCGGGGAAGGATATTTTTAGAAGGGAAAGGAGGGATTTTATGGGCCATGGAAAACCGTGGGAAAAATTTACGATCTTTGACGTGATCAACATTTTGCTGTTACTGATGGTCCTCATCGTCACGCTTTTCCCGTTTTACAACTCCGTGATTCTGGCGTTTAACAACGGTACAGACACCGCCCGCGGCGGGGTTTATTTCTGGCCAAGGTCGCCCACCCTTGAAAACTTCGACAAGATGTTTTCCAATCCATGGATATGGCCTTCCTTTCTCACCTCTATCGCCCGCACCGTGCTGGGCACTGTGTTCAGCCTCTTTGTAACTTCCCTGTTTGCCTACGCGGCCTGCAAACCTTATCTGATGTTCCGCCGCTTCTATCTGGCTGTTCTGGTCATCGCTATGTATTTTAACGGCGGACTGATCGTCAATTTCCTGCTCATCCGCAATGTGGGCCTGATCAACAGCTTTTTGGTCTATATATTGCCCGGCACGTTTAACGTGTTTTACGCGCAGGTGTTCATCTCTTTTTTCAAGGGCCATCCTGAGGCGCTGAGTGAATCGGCGAAAATTGACGGGGCTAATGAGTTCACCATCTTCTCCCGGATTATTTTCCCCATCTCCGTGCCTGTATTTGCCGCGATCGGGCTTTTTATCGCGATCAACCACTGGAACGCATGGTATGATAACATGCTTTACGTACAGAATGAAAATTTACAGACGTTGTCTTATCTTTTTGTCAAGATGATCCTGGCTCAGCAATATTTTGAGAGTGCGGCGGCGGCTCAGGCCGTAGGCCCGGAAATATCCCTGTTGGCGGGGGTAAACACCACGTCCCTCCAAATGGCGGCCATGGTTATTTGCACCGCGCCGATTATGGTCATATACCCCTTTGTGCAGAAGTACTTCGTCAACGGGATCATGATCGGCTCACTGAAGGGGTAGGAAAAAGCGCTTCCGAATGCCAGTAATCCGCCCTTGAGCAATAAAAAGGTGGTATGGTGGCGGTGATAACAAGAAAAGAACGGATCGCAATGGCTCTCAGGTTTGAAGAGCCGGATCGGCCTCCGCATTTTGAGCAGCTCTTTGAACTGCCGATGGAAGCTTTTGGCATGAAGTTCCCGGAAAACAGCAAGTTTGAGGGAGTTGTAGGGGATGAGAAGAAGAGACTGTTCGAACAAACCGCGCTCATTTACGCAAAGACCATCGAAACATTTGATTGGGACGCTGTGATTGTCTCGCCACCTGTCGTTTGGCCACCCTACGAAGACCCTGGTCACAACGGGTATGAATTCATCCCCTTTTTAAAGGATTACCTGCGCTCATACTTTGGAGAGGACATCCCCGTGGGTGCTTTCCTTTGGTTTGCGTTGCTCTGTATCGACACGATCAAAGACTACATGGAATTTTCTGAAATGCTCTTTGAACGGCGGCATGAGGTGCACGAGTGGGCTGAGCGCATTTGTGACGAAGGGATGCGGCATGTCAGGCAGTTGATCAATATTGGAGTAGACTTCATTGACATCGCCAGCGACCATGCTTTCAACAAGGGAACTTTCCTGTCCCCGAACGATTTCAGGGAGCTGGTGACACCTTACATGAAAAAATTGACGCGCTTCATCCAATCGCAGGGCCTGTGGGTCATCATGCATTCCGACGGGGATCTCATGGGCATCATGGATCAGATCGTGGAGATCAAGCCGGATGTCTTGCAGTCCATCGATCCCATGGCGGGCATGAATATCAAGGAGGTAAAGCGGCTTACCTACGGGCAGGTGGCGCTTATGGGCAACGTGCGGTGCAGCTATCTCCAGGAAGGCCCGGCTGAAAAGATCAGGGAGTCCAGCCGGTATTGCATTGATCACGGCGCACCGGGCGGCGGGTTCATCTTCAGTTCATCCAACACCATTTTCCCGGGCGTTCCGTTGGAAAACTACCGTGTAATGCTGGATTGCTTCCATGGAATTTATGAAAACACCTTTTGAGGATGATGAATATGACCAGTCCGAAGCAGCGCATGCTGAACGCCTATCGCGGCGTCTATTCCGATTTTTACCCGGTATCCCCTGAGTTTTGGTACTATTATCCGGCCAGAGTTCTCGGTGTGGACATGGTGGAGTTTCAGCGTAAGGTACCGCACTGGAAGGCCATGCTGGAAACTTTTACGAAATACCATGCCGATGGATGGTGCATATCCCAGGCCGCCGAGTTGAACCCGCACATCGAAATGGCGTGTGAGTTCAAAAAGGTGCCGGGGGATGCGGATCGGTACAGAGAGAGCCAGATCATCAATTATGACGGTGTGCGCACGCAAAGGAGCATAATTTATCAGAAGCATGACCCGTCATGGGTAGAAACGTATCCCATACAAACAGAGGCGGAGGTGGACGCGTTTGTCCGCGCATCTTTGTCGGAGGATGTGTCGTACGACTTTGCGGAAGCCATACGGGCCCATAGGGAAGTGGGGGAGGGCATCCTGGTTGAATACAATGTAGGCGTATCATTTTTTGATTTTTTTTGCGATGTTATGGGCTTTGAAAACGCTATCCTGTATTTTCTATCGGACAATAACGAAAAACTTGAGGGATATTTGGAGCGATATATTGAACACCAAATCCGACACCTGCGCGAAGTGGCGGAAAAGACGGATTATGAGTCGGTCTTCATCGGGTGTAACGCCTCCTGTAATTCGCTGCTGGGTCCCACGCTCTGGCGCAAATGGGATAAACCCTACCTGAAAGCGATCACACAGGAAGCGCACCGTCTAAAGCTGCTGGTGCACAATCACAATCACGGAAAGATCATGGATACTGTGCCCGACCTTGCTGAGATAGGGTTTGACTGCGTGTGCCCCTTCGAGCGCGAACCGGGAGACGTTATAGGGCTTGACGGACTTAAAAAGGTGCGCGGGCTGCTTGACGGCCGAGTCACATTCAACGGAAATGTCCATACGGTGGCTACACTGATCAACGGCAAGCCGGAGGATGTACGCCGCGAGGTACAGGAAATAAAGGAAGCGTTCAAAGGTACGCCCCGCGTGATTATCGGCACAGGCGACCAGGTGGGGAACGAAACCCCAGAGGAGAATCTATTTGCAATGCTTGAAGAAGGGCGCAAATGAAAAGTGTTTCCGTCTCAATCCCCAAAACCCCCGCAAATGCGCGGGCATGCCACCCTAACTTGATGGTGGATTGTTCATTGAGCTCTTTTGGGCAACACCGCAGAACCCGACCCATGTAAGGCGAGCATGGGAAGAGAAGGAAAAAAGCATGCACGGAAAGCAATGAATGGTTGCGCAGGAATCTGAATCAGGCCAACAGACCTTGCCTGTTAGCCAGAACCAGATTCGCCAGCGCGAATATCATATGCAGTTTGGCCAGCTGTTTT
>Ga0123353_10006900_pt1 | contig 15255 bp, 17 predicted proteins | sample TergutLab28metaG_3_FD_92763 | JGI IMG/M metagenome (GOLD analysis project Ga0123353, IMG submission 92763) | Labiotermes labralis P3 segment gut microbial communities from Petit-Saut dam, French Guiana - Lab288 P3 | ecosystem: Host-associated > Arthropoda: Insects > Digestive system > Gut ... | reverse complement strand
GTCAGGCTTGTAAGCGCGACGCCGGAAGCTTCGGTCAACAAGCTCAACGGCAATAAAAACGACCTGACCATAACCGTTACCGAGCTGTACGCCGACGGGAGAAAGGCCGTCGTCAAGGAAACAATATCCATCAACAATAACGCGGCGGGTACGTACAACGTCGGCAGCTACAGAGTGTATGTCGACACCAAGGGCAATACGCAGATCCGTGAGTGTTATATCGTGAAGTAATACCGGCAACTAAGGAAACTCTGATTAATTGCCTGTGCGGGCGAATCGTTGCGTTGCGCGGTGCTCGTAACCTCAGCATATCTCTCTATATGCCTCGGTTCCTGCGCTCCGTGCGCCTTGCGCTTCATCCCGCGCAGACAATTACTCAGAGTTTCCCTAAAGGCATAGTCATGGAAGCGCCGGCGCTCCCATGACTATGCCTTCTTTGTTTTTAGACTTCTTCCATAATACGGGCCAAAGCGCCGACCAGTTCTTTTATTCCCGCGCCTGTCACCGCTGAAATTTCAAAAAAAGGCAGGTCACGTCCGGCGCACATGGTTTTCAGCTTCTCAAGCCTGCCTGGATCGTCAAGCACGTCAATCTTGGACGCGACGACCATTTGCTTTCTTTTCAGCATATCTTCGTTAAACAGCGCCAGTTCCCTAACAATCGCTTCATACGCATCGACGGGGTCGCGTTCGACGTTGGAAATATCGACCAGATGAACAAGGAGGCGGGTCCGCTCCACGTGTTTCAGGAACTGATCGCCGAGGCCGTGTCCCTCGTGCGCCCCATCGATCAGACCCGGAATATCGGCCACTACAAAACTTCGGAAATCGTCCAGCTTCACCACGCCGAGATGGGGGATCAGCGTCGTAAACGGATAGTCGGCGATTTTGGGTTTTGCCGAACTGATACGTGAGATAAGAGTGGACTTTCCCGCGTTTGGATAGCCGACAAGCCCCACGTCGGCGATCAGTTTAAGGTTCAGCGAAAGCTCCATTTCCTCGCCGGGCATTCCGGGCTCCGCGCGCCTCGGCGCCTGATTAACGGAGGTGGCGAAACGGGCGTTGCCTCGTCCGCCTCTGCCGCCTGCCGCGGCTCTCACCCGTTCGCCTGCCGTGCTGAAATCGTGTATCAATTCCTGTCCAGGTTCATGGAAGACCTGCGTTCCTGGGGGCACCAGAATCGTAATGTCTTCGCCGTCCCTGCCGTGACGGTTGCTTCCTTCGCCGTGCCGTCCGCGCTGCGCCCTGTAGACGCGTTTGTACTGAAAATGCAGAAGCGTGTTGACGCGTTCCGAACATTCAATATACACATCGCCGCCGCGTCCGCCGTCGCCGCCGCTGGGGCCGCCCCGCGGGACAAACTTTTCCCTGCGGAACGCCATGCAGCCGTTGCCGCCGTCCCCGGCAATAATCCGTATTTTCGCGCGATCAATGAACACGATCCGTGCTCCAGAACAATAAATGGTAAAAAAAACGGGACCCCCCTGAGCCGGGGTCCCGTTTTCCAGAAAATGTTTATAAAATGATCGGCGGTTAGCGGTCAGAAGGAAGCGGAATTATCGAAGAAACAGGTAAATGTTTTCTCTCGCTCATCATTACCGACCATTATTACCGGCCATTGATCACGGACCGCTGATTTCCTGCTGCACCGGCGCGGCAACATTGACGTGCACAAACCTTCCCTTGCGCCCCTTGTCCTGGAACCGCACTATACCGGATTTCATGGCGAACAGCGTATCGTCGCTGCCGATACCGACGTTCAGTCCGGGCTTGATTTTTGTTCCACGCTGACGCACAAGAATCGCGCCGCCGTTGACGGTTTCGCCGGCGAAGCGTTTCACGCCCAGCCGCTGGGAATGACTGTCTCGTCCATTTCTGGAGCTGCCGACTCCTTTTTTATGAGCCATGATTTCCTCGCTACGCTACATTGATTTTTTCGATACGGATTTCGGAGTATTGCTGACGATGTCCGCGTGTACGGCGATACTGCTTCTTTTTCTTGTACTTGAATACCAGAATCTTGTCGGCTTTTTCCTGCGCCTGAAGCATTCCCTCGACAGAGGCGCCTTCCACCAGCGGACTGCCGATGTAGGTTTTATCATCGGTTTTCACCAGCAGCACATCCCTGAACTCAACCGGAGCGTCAATTTCGGCATTGAGTCTTTCAACGCGGACGACATCGCCTTCCGATACACAATACTGCTTTCCGCCGCTCATTATGACTGCATACATGGTTCCACCTCCCCGGGCCAAAACAATAAATTTAACCAGAAAACAGGTAAAAAGGCAATGAAAAATTTAATAGGGTTGACGGATTGCCTTTTCCGAATGATCATTTATTTGAGGAGATGGTCACCATGATGAGAAAAATTATATTCCTTTCGGTCGTAGCCGCTCTGCTGGCTATCGGAGCAGCAGCGAGTCAGCAAGCCCAGGAACAGAAACCCACGGCGGACCGGCACAAGGATCGCGGCGTAACGTGCAGCGTCTGCCATGACGGCGAAGCCGATCCCAAGGCGGCGGCGTCACCCAAATCCTGCCTTACGTGCAAGAATCATGATTCGTGGAATACAATCTCGGAACGGATCAACAATGACAAGGAATATAAATTCAATCCCCATCACAACCATATTACGGAAACAAACGACCTTGAATGTACAATGTGCCATCAGGCGCATAAGGAAGACACCATAATCTGCCACAAGTGTCACCAAGGCATGAAGTTCAAATAACGTGATTTTTGATACGCACTGTCACGCATACTGGAGGGGTCTCGAACATCGGGAAAACGCGGTACGGGCGAATATGTCCGCCGCCGGGGTCTGCGGCGCCATACAAATCGGCGCGGATATTGAAAGCAGCCGGACTGCGCTGAATACGGCGATCCGCTGGGGTTCAGACACGTGGTGCACGGTTGGAATACATCCGTCGGATTGTCAGGACCTTCCCGTGAATTCCTGCGAAACAGCCGTACAGGAAATTGAACGGCTGCGGGAAAGCCGGATCGACAAGGTAGTGGGAATCGGTGAAACGGGCCTTGATTATTACCATCTGACGCCGGGAAAAGAATCGCCCCAGAAGGAAGCGCAGTTCGCCTTTTTCGCCGCGCAGGCCCGGTTGGCGCGGCGTCTTGACCTGCCGCTCGTCGTTCATACGCGCGACGCGGCGGCGGACACCATCCGGCTGATCAGGGAAAACGCCGTCCGGCGCGCCGTAATACACTGTTTCAGCGAAGATTCCCGTTTTGCCGAAGAACTGATGAACTGGTCGGAAGATATTTACTTTTCGTTTTCAGGTATTCTGACTTACAAAAACGCCAGGGCTGTTCAGGCCGCAGCCGTTTATCTGCCGCTTGACCGGATAATGGTGGAGACGGATTCGCCTTTTCTGGTTCCGGCCGGCGCGCGCGGTGAAGACGGCGTTAATGAACCGGCCTTTACGCGACACGTGCTTGATTTCCTTAAAACGCTGCGCACAGAACCGCCTGAAATCGTCGAGGAGACCGTCTGGAATAATTCCCGTACTTTTTTCAGAATTTTTAACTGATCAAATTTCAGAGCGTTCCAAAATCCGTACCACACGGGTTTTTGACAAACGATCATGCAGGCATAAACATTTCCGGCTGAAAACGCCCGCCAGCAGGCCGATTCCCAAACCCAACAGGGAAATCAGAAACATGGCGCTGCGGCGAACAACCTGCGAAATTGAGAAATGGTTTTCGTTTGCGCCGACAACGCGCAGGTCTGCCACCATCATTCCGATAGTCTGACTGTTTGTTCCCAGAAAGAAAATTGAATAAAGGAAATAAATTATCAGAAAGAGCGCCGCAAAATTTATAGCGTTCATGGAACTCAGCATGGGGGCGTTCGTGAAATAATCCGCCACGCACAGAAAAATCCCCGAAAAAATAGCGACCAGAAACAGGTCGATAAGTCCGGAAAGCGTTCGCGACAAAAAAATCAGCCTGCCTTCGTGATCGGAAACATTTGCGGCATAAGGAGAACCCATGGTATCCCCGGCATCCCCGGCTTTTGCAGCACTCTCAACATCCGCAGCATCTTCAATCTCCGCATCATCCACGGCATCGGAAACATATACGACATCCCCGGCGTCAGGAATATCCGGGGCATCGTCCTCTGCAATAACGAACAGGTCGTCCGCCGCCGATTCATCCACTATATCCAGTTCCAGAAAAGCAGGCTCTTCCGCCTCCGGCATGTAAGACGACCCGTCGGATTCCAGTGGAGACGAAGATGCGGCCTGGCGTGAAACCACTGCGTCGATAATATTCTGAAGGTTTTGCTCGGTTTCTTCGTTTTCAGGAGATATTTCCTCCGGCATCCGCGCCGGTTCTTTCGATTGCGATACTTCAAAGCTGCAAACCGGGCAAAATCCGAAAAGATTTATTTCGCTGCCCTGACATTTGGGACATTTCATTTTAGTAAACTCCAGCCGCCTGGCCGAAAGCGCGGACGTGCAAAATTATAACATGGGATTCACGTCCGGGCGGGGTTCATTCTGCTATATTAAAACTGTTACAATCCGGAAATCGGAATACGTATGACGATTCAAAAAAGAGCATTGATTTTGTCGGCGCTGGCGGCGCTGGCCTTAATTTTTTACTGCGCGGCCGGATATTATTCTCCAGACCTGATTTACCACGTCGTGGAGCAATCGTTGATTCAAAAAGCCCCTCCCGGCGTTGATGCGCCGGCGGTGCGCCGACGGCTTGAAGCGCTCGTTTACGCCGAACCGGATAAAAAAGCCCGCGTACAAAGGCTGCTGGAGATTTCCGGGTATCTGGAAAAAATCCGGCGCCTCACTCCCGAAGAATGGGACAGGCCCGATAAAACATTTCCTGTTCAGTAGGAAGGAAAGATTTTACGGAACGCCCGGTGATTTTCGCTGTTCTCGTTCGGTATGGCGAACAGAATACGGTCAAAATGCGCGATCAGGGCATCGTCAAAAAGCGCTTTGCGGAAACGCTCCGCGACCGGTTCCGGCAGGTTTCTAAAAACACCGCAGCCGAAAGCGCCAAGCACAATATTCCGGTTCCCGTTCAGGATGAAAGTCCGGAGCGCCAAGTCTATCCGGCGTTCCATGGCCGCCGCGATTTTTTCCTCGGGAACTCCATGTTCGAGCGCCGCGCCGCGATTCGGCGCCGGCGCCGTTACACAGTCGCACAGCCAGGGTTCGGAAAGGCCGTAATTTCCGTCGCGGATGACGACAAGCCCGCTTGTGTAAACGGCCTTGTCGAAATAGAGCCCGTCAAACAGATCTGAAAGACTTTCTTCGTAATAATCCTGCCTGGATGAAAGAGCCGCGTACAGCGCCGAGCGATACGCAATGTCTTCCTCCTGCGACATGGTGCCGTTTCTGAATCCGCCGCCCGGATGGATGGCGGACGCGAAATTCAGGATTGCCGGCGTTCGTCCTGTTTCTTTCATCAAGGCCCGCGCCGCGTCCAGGGTCGTACTTGAAATGATCGAAATCCGCCCCGTGCCGCCGCCGGAACCGCCTGATACCCTACCCAATTCCGTGGAAGAAACGACGCGTGTATTTTTCACGCACGCCGCGACGGCGTCCGAAATATCAATCGGGATGTTCCCGTCCGTCGTCAGGTATTTCCCGCTTTTCGAAATTGAAATGGTTTCCGCCGCGATGGTTCGCAGTTCAGGCCGGTTCAAGGATTTTCCTTTCATTTGAAAACACACGAATTCCAGACACAAACACTCCGTCCGCGTCTGGAATTCGTATATTCAACGCAGGTTAAAGTAAAGGAATGGTCTGCGGAGCGCCGGTAAAGGAATAAAGCGTCGCGATGGCTTCCGTAAAATACAGCGTCACATAAGTTTCGTCGTCGGCGCCCTTAGGATACATCTGCAGCAGCATGGGAGCTTCCCGGAACGCCTGCGCTTTAACGTCATAGCTGTCGTCCGCTGTGACTTTTCCGCGGATTCTTAGCCAGGTTCCGTCGGGACCCATATCGGAAATTTCGACTTCCGGGTTTTTCAGCATTTGTTTGAATACGTCTTTGGTTTTATTTGTACAGATATAGAGTTTGTCGTTGTAAGCCATCGCAAATCCGAAAGGACGCACCCGGGCCGCGTCGCCGTCAACGGTTGCCAGATGGAATACTGGATTGGCTTTGAGAAATTCGTAAGCGGTACTCATGATAATCCTCCTGAAAAGAAATTAACATCAAACAGCAATCGTCGGGTTTCGTTTCATGACCGATAATATCCGACAGGTTGCGGATGCCTGCCGTATTTTACGGCAGACCATGAATTATATATCTTCAAAACGGAAATCTTCGAAAAGGAATTTTTGATCGGTCATGCCATTTTGTCTCCCATGTCTTGCTTGCCGGTTTTGTCGGCGACATGTTATATTTGTGTGTATTTCGTCAGATGGAGCCTGTTTTATGAAACGTAGATTTGCCGTCGTTATGATTTTAATCGTGCTGTTATCGGCCCTCATAGTCGGGCTTATGAGCGGCGGTTCCGCGACTAAAGCCGCCGCGGCGACTTCCTACAATGAATTGTTGGCTAATTACACCGACGCTCTTGACGTCATACAAAAGAATTATATGTACGACGTCGACCCGGACAGCCTGGTTTACAGTTCCATAAAAGGGATGCTGCGGGTGCTGGACCCTCATTCGACCTTCATGGATCCAAAGGAGTTTGCGAAACTGCGTGATAACCAGCGCAGCCGGTATTACGGACTTGGGATCCGGATACGGACGCAAATGGGGGAAGCGCGGGGGCGGCAGGTGATCGTTGAACCTCCGTCGCCTGGAACGCCCGCATATAAGAAAGGACTGCGGGCGGGCGATATCATTACCAGGATTGAAGGCGAGCCCATTGACAACTGGACTTCCGACGATGTGGTAAACAAACTCAAGGGACCGCGGAGAACAATCGTCAATATCACCATCGAGCGCCCCGGAGTGAGCAACCCGCTGGAAATCGCCATCGAACGGGATGAAATCCCCCTGATGACGATTCCTTACGCTTTTGAGATACGTCCGGGAATCGGCTACATCAAGATGGAAAGCTTCAATGAAACGACTTCCGACGAACTGAAAAACGCTCTGAATCAAATGAAGGGCATCACCGGCCTGATCCTGGATTTACGCAACAATCGCGGCGGCCTGCTGAATCAGGCAATCGCGGTTTCCGGCTTTTTCCTGCCCCGCGGCGAACTGGTCGTTTCAACACGCGGGCGGGCTGAAGGCTCCGCAAGAATATATGAAGCGCCCGGCTCCGAGACGCTCGACGTCCCGCTGGTTGTGCTTATTAACAGGGAGAGCGCCAGCGCTTCGGAAATCGTCGCGGGCGCGCTGCAGGATCACGACAGGGCGCTGATCGTCGGCGAGACAAGTTTCGGCAAGGGACTTGTGCAATCGGTCTATACGATGTCGAACAATACGGGCATGATGCTCACGACTGCGAAGTATTACACGCCGAGCGGCAGGCTGATTCAGAAGGACTACTCAAATTCCATTTTCGAATACATGTATATTGACGCCAACCCGCAAGATCGGGAAATCAGGTATACCGACAGCGAGCGGACGGTATACGGCGGCGGCGGCATCGAGCCCGATGTAGTCGAATCGGCGAGGACGCTTAATCGTTTCGAATCTCTGCTGCGTTCCAAAGATGTTTTATTTTACTATGCCCAACGTCTGACTTTGGGCGAAGTCCCCTCTGCGCGGAATTTTAAACTTCCCGAGGAAACGAACGGAGGAGACAAGGCGGCGCGCGGGAAGAACGTGAACCCTGTTTCAGACTTTGTCATTTCCGAGGAAATTTTCAGTGATTTCCGGCAGTTTCTGAAAGACCGGAATATCGAATTTACGGAAGAAGACCTGGCGGCCAACGCGGATTTTATAAAACGGCAAATCCGGGAAGGGGTTTTTACCTTCCACTTCGGCATCCAGGAAGGTTATAAAGTAAGTGTCGAAGGCGATAACCAGGTGCAGAAAGCGCTGGCGGAAATGCCCGCCGCGAAAACCCTGATGACCTCCGGACGTTTTTAGTTTAATTTAAGGAAAGTGCTGACCAAATGAGACATTTACACCTGCTGTTGCCGATGTTCACGCTGGTTTTCATTGTAAAGCCGGCGTCGGGGCAGATTTCCGTCATTACGCCCGCGACCGCTTCAATTCCGGGGCCTGTGGTTGCGATGGACGCCGAGATTCCCGACGAGATGGCTGATTTGATGTGGGCGTCACGGGCGAAATTTCTCGAAGGCTACGATCTCATACAGGACGACGATATTGACGCCGCCCGGGCGTCTTTCGATGCGGCCGTGGATATGCTTCTTTCGTCCGGCTGGATTATTTCGCAGACGCCGTACCTCGACACCTTTTTCATGGAACTGACGCGGCAGATCAGAGACGTTGAATCCGATTATCTTTTTTCGCTTTATGACGACGACGACATCGAATGGGAAATGGACGACTACGACGATACGCCGGATATTGACGCTTTTCTTGATCTTGACCTGGATGTCGTTCTTGATGACCCGTCTCTGCGGCTTGCCCTGAGCAACGGCCTCCGTCAGGGCAAATTTGATATTCCCATCGACGTCAACAACCATGTTGCGAAAGCCCTGGAATTTTTTCTGAACCGCGGACGCAAGTTTTTTGAGGACGCGCTGATGCGGTCGGGGCGTTACCGCCCTCTTATTGAACAAATATTCCGCGAAGAAGAACTGCCGCTTGACCTGATAAATCTGGCGCTCGTGGAAAGCGCTTTTAAACCGCAGGCGCTTTCGCGGGCAAGAGCCAGGGGGATATGGCAGTTCGTTCAGGGGACGGCGATTCGTTACGGATTAAAGATAACGTCCGATATAGACGAGCGGTCGGATCCGGAAAAATCCACGCGCGCGGCGGCGCGCTATCTCAAAGAACTGTACGCCATGTTCAACGACTGGAACCTGGCTCTCGCGGCTTACAACTGGGGCGAGGGAAACGTCCGGCGGCTCGTCGAAAAAACCGGAACAGCCGATTTCTGGCAACTGGCGAATATGCAGAAGAAAATTCCGGCGGAAACCCGCAAACACGTGCCGCTGATTCTGGCCGGCGCCATTCTGTCACGCAATCCGGAAAAGTACGGATTCCCGACCGAATTTGAACCGCCCGTGAACTACGCCACGATTACTGTTTCAAAATCTGTTGAACTGCGTTCGGTCGCCAAGGCGCTGAACACATCTGTCGACGAGCTCAGGAAACTGAATCCCGCGCTTAAAGGATACCGTACACCGGCAAGGTATCCGAATTTCGCGCTGAATGTGCCGGCCGACAGCGATCCGGAACTGTATGGACTCATAGAAAAGCTGCCGGCGGCGCAGGCAGTTGCGGTAGAGGGGAAGCACAAGGTCGAGCAGGGAGATACGCTTTACGACCTTGCGCGCAGATATGGCGTAAAACTTGCAGACCTCCAGGAAGTGAACGACCTTTCATCAAAGTCTATCCTCCGAATAGGGATGCTGCTCGAAATTCCTGAGTCCGCGAAAAAGTCCGCCTCGGCGGCAAAGAACTAGGTGTCCCCCGTTCCGGCATGTTCCGCCGCCTTAAAGGACGCGGGCTTTCAGACGTAGAATTTTCGGCGGTTTTGCAAGTGAGAGTTTGACTTTTATAAACCGTGGTGCTATCAAAAGCATTAAAACCATGTATGGTTAAAGGAGAATCAAATGAGCGGAGATGCGTGTTCTGGTGAAAAAGCGTTGTTTTTCCTGGTTGGAGCGGCAATAGGCGCGGCGACGGCGCTTCTGCTGGCTCCGCGCAGCGGGGCGGAAACCCGTAAACTGATCGCGGCCAGAGCGCGCGAAGGCGCCGATATCGTCGCGACCCGATCCAAGGCGGTAGCCGATATGGCGGCGACATATTTAGACCGCGGCAAGGAAACGCTGCAACAGCAGCGTGATCAGTTGTCGGCGGCGTTCGAAGCCGGCAAACATGCCTACCTGGAAGAAAAGGACAAGGCATAGCATCCGATGACCGACACCATGCTGGCTGTTTTCACCGGTATTCTGACTTTTGCCATATTGATGCAGAGTATTCTGTTTCTTCTGACGTTTCTGAGTCTCCGGAGGCTGACTAAAGATTTGCTTCCGCAGATTCAGAAACTAACGGAAAAAACAGAGGCGACGCTTTCGGCGATTGTGGATATAGCGGAAAACATCAGGCCTGTCGCACGTAAACTGGCCGACTCGGCGGATGTCATACATACCCGCGTGGCCGAGGTTGACGGTTTTCTGGAAGAAATCCTTGAAATGTCCCGCCGGAAAATCACCGGAATCGAAGACGCCATACAGGATGTTACCCGGCGGATCCAGGCCGCGGTCAATATCCTGAGCGACAACATTATTACGCCGATCATCCGGATCAATGCCCTGGCAAAGGCGGTTCGGGTCGCGGCCGGCGTATTATTCAGGCGGCGCGAAAAAAAGGATGCGGACGCATCCTCCGCCGACTCCGACGACGATACAGTCTATTTTTAATCTGAAATTCCTCGACACCCGCCCCGGATATTTTTAAGCGCCGGGTAAATGTTTGTTTTCGTCCGCGTTTTTTTCTACCTGAAATTCCCTTCTTTGGACTATTATCGACACGACGGTCTGAGTTCTAAATTTGTAACCAGATAAGGAGGAGTCGATGAGTAATAAAGCCCCTGAGGCTGTAGCGTCTGTAGAAACCCCCAAATATGCCTGGGTAGTCCTGTTTGCACTTTACATGGCGACGCTCGCAGCGCCGCTTAACATGTTTAAACTTCCGCCGGTAATGACTACGATTGTAGGAGCATTCGATTTGACCTCGGCCCAGTCCGGCGATCTGATGTCGATTTTTTCGGTCATGGGATTCGTGCTCGCGATTCCGGCGGGATTCATACTGAAACGGTTCGGCATAAAATTGACAGTCCTTTTTTCCATCGGAACGATCGTGGCAGGCACGGTTTTTGGCGCTGTCGCCGTATCGTCCGGGATGCTGTTCGCCGGCCGGTTTATCGAAGGAATCGGCATGGGGCTGGTCATGGTGGCCGCGCCCCTGGCCATAAGCATGTGGTTCCCGGCGCATAATCGCGCTTTACCGACGGGACTATGGGCAACCAGCGTCGGCGTCGGCAATGTCGTGACGCTGGTCGCCGCGCCTTCAATGGCCGTGGCGTACGGCTGGCAGTCCGTATGGTGGACGGGCGCGGCTTTCGCGGCTCTGGCTTTCGTCCTGTTTGCCGTCCTTTTCCGTATGCCGCGTAACGACGAAATGCCGGCGCCGCCCGCGCCGCCCGCTGCGGTAGAGGAAGCGCCGCCCAGTCTTTTCAGAGGGATGGGCAATATCAATTACTGGCTGATCGGCATCGGGTTCGGGGTCTATAACCTTGTGGTTATGGCGATGTGTACCTTCCTTCCCACGTTCTTGGAAGTTAAGCACGGTTATTTACTGACCTACGAACAGGGCCTTTTCATGAACGCCTCTTTCGTTACGGCTTTAATAATGATGGCGTCCATCATTTCCGCTCCCGGAGGAGGTTATATTTCGGACAAACTGGGGAGCCGTAAAACCGTGGTGCTGGTTTCCTACGCGGTGATGACGCTGACGTTCCTCGTTCCCTTCAGCCTTCAGCCGGGATGGCAGATTCCCGTCTACATGCTTGTGTTCGGTCTTTTCGGCGGGCCGATCGCGCCGATTCTGCTCGCGGCGGTTCCGGAAGTATCCAAAAGGCCGCAACTGATCGGCATCGGCATGGCGTGTTCCGCCCTTTGTCAGAACCTGGGAATGTATATCGGCCCTTCACTGTTCATTCGTATTGTGGGGAATCCGATTGGAGACGGCTGGGCGACCGCCGGTTACTGGATGATTCCCATCTGTGTCATCGGCATAATCGCCGTCTGGCGTATAAAAGTCCGTTAGTTTATCGGTTTAGTCAAGCGTAAAGCTTTCCGGTTTTAAGCGGCGCGGGCAGAATGCCAGCGCCGCCCAAACCGGAAGGCTTTCGCCCTAATATTATATGGGTTATTTGCTGGCGTTATCGTGCGCGCTCATTCTTTATGGAACGCTTTACCCGTTCAGTTTTAACTTTGGATTGCATGAGGAAAGCATTCGCACCCTGCTGACGGCGTCGGTACACAGCCACGTCAGTCGCGGCGATACCATTGCCAACGTCATTCTTTTTTTGCCGTTCGGTTTTTTCGCCATGCAGCGCGTTCTTCCACGCGCCCCGCGGTTTATACGCCTGATTTTTGTCGTTGTAACGGGCGCGGCGTTTTCTTTCGGTATTGAATGCACCCAAAGCTGCCTCCCCGGCCGCACTGTAAGCGTATACGATATCGCTACAAATACGGCAGGGACGCTGTTCGGCGCCGTGTTCGGCTGGAAAGACTGGCGTGGGAAACTGTCAAGATTTCAGGCTGACAACCGTCCGGCCGCCGTGTTTCCAGTCCTGCTGCTTTGCGCGTGGCTAGGCAGCCGGTTATTTCCATTTGTTCCGACCCTGGACGTACAAAATGTAAAAAATGCCCTGAAACCATTGTTTTTCGGTGACTTTTTGCCGCTGGACGCGCTGACCGGTTTCATTATTGCAATGGTTGTGTGCAAACTGGTCTGGACGCTTACCCCGGCTGGACGCGCCAGGGCGGCGCTGACATTTCTCCCGCTTGGAATCCTGGCGGTTAGACCTTTTATTATTGGCGGGATCATTTCCCAGGCTGAGATTCTCGGTGCGTTGTTCGGCATCATCGTATGGTGGTACATATTAAGCCGGATACGCCGAAATGCCGATATCCTGGCGCTCCTGCTGACGGCACAGATCGTTATTCAGGGACTGGCTCCTTTCGCCTTCAATTCGAATCCCGGTCGTTTTTCGCTCATTCCCTTTATCGGATTCCTAAGCGGGATAACGGCCAACAATATATTTCAGTTTACCGAGAAAATCTTTCTTTATGGCGCCTTTGTGTGGCTTCTGGTAAAAACCGGCAGGAGTCTGCGATTCAGCCTGATTTTCAGCGTTGTCCTTTTGACGGGCATTGAGCTGGCGCAGTTGTTCCTGCCTGGCCGCATCTCGGAGATTACCGATCCCCTGCTGGCGGTCATCCTCGGAATGTTTCTGTATTTTCTTGACCTTCGCGACGAATCCACGTGACTTAGGGGCACGGAACATACCAATGTACCGTGTCCCTTATACAAAACATTCCAGCACCTCGTTGGAAAGCAGCATTCCTTTTCCGGTCAGGCGCAGACGGGATTCGTCAATGTCAAGCAATCCTTCGGCGCGGAATTCTTCCAGAACTTTTTCACGTCCGGCAAGAAAACCGGCGGCCGCGCCGCTACGCAGATCAACGCCCTCCGCCAGTCGCAGACCTAAAAAAAACGTTTCTTCAAGCGCCTGTTTTTCCGTTACTTCCGAACGCCAGGCGACAGGACTAAGGCTGGATTCAACACGGCTGCAATAGTCTTTGATTTCGCCCACATTGGCGTAACGGAAACAGCCGTCAAAGGAATGGCTTCCCAGGCCGAAACCGTAAACCGGCACTCGCCGCCAGTATTTCAGATTGTGGCGCGACGCGCTTTCAGCGCGGGCGAAATTGCTGATTTCGTATTGCTCCAGGCCCTGTGAACCCAGAAAGTCTATCGTTTCCGCGTACAGATCGGCAATTATATCCTCCCCGGGAAGGGACGGTTTCCCTTCGGCGGCCCGCGCCCCAAGCGGCGACGCCTCATCCAGCTCAAGCATGTAAACGGAAATATGCCGGACGGGAAAACTCAACGCCGCCCTAAGCGTCGCGCGCCAGCTTTCGGCGTCCTGTTCCGGAAGGCCGAGCATCAGATCGAGACTGATATTGTCAAAACCCGCGCCGGACAGCATGGCCAGCGAATCCGCGATTTGCGCGGATGAATGAATCCGGCCGACCGCCCGGAGTTCGGCGTCGGAAAAAGACTGCGCGCCTAGGGAGATGCGATTTATCCCGGCGGTTCGGTAAACGGCCGCTTTTTCCAGGGAAACAGTTCCGGGATTCGTTTCCAGCGTTATTTCGCAACCGTCGGCTACAGGAAAAACACGGCGGCATTCGCCGAGAATGTCGGCGATATGTTCCGCGGGAATCAAGCCCGGCGTGCCGCCGCCGAAATAAATCGAATCCACCGGCGGCATGGCCTGACGGCGCGCGGCAAAAAGCCGCATTTCCATTAAAACCGCGTTCGCGTAACGTTCTTCCGTTTTTTCATCAAACGGAAAACTGAGGAAATGGCAGTAGGCGCATTTACGCGCACAAAAAGGGATATGAAAATAACAGCCTGATGTTATTTCAGATTCTTTATCGCGGGTGTTTGGTTTCCGGTTTTCGGCTGTTTTGAACATCGTCAAAAATCAAAAATGTCCGCCAGCGGGACGAAGTTCGCGCCGGCGGCCCGCATTTCGTCAAGCGCTTCTTTTTCGGTTTTGGGCGCAATCGCCCGCACCGCGTCATCGACTACCACCGTTTGTATGTCCAGGCGCCGCAGTCCAAGAACCGCTTTTTTGACGCAATATTCCGTCGCCACGCCGAAAACAACGGCCCGGGGCGGCAGGGCGCGCGTCAACCGTTCCATTACCGGATTGCTGAAAACATCAAAGGTGTTTTTTTCGATAATGATCTGGCGGTTTTTGCGCACGCAATCCGCCAGGTTCCGGTCAACGGGCTTGACGGGAAAAATCAGCGGGCGCGGAAATAAAGTATCGTCCAGCTTTCGCCAGCCGTCCGTTCCCCTGACGCAATGCGGCGGAAACTCCGCAAATTCGGGATCATCCGCCGTGTGGGTATCCATCGTTGAAATAACGGATATTTCGTTTTTCACCGCGAAATCAAACAAACGCCGCAATCCGGAAATAATCCGTTCGGCCCCCGGCACATAAAGCGCGCCGGTTTTAAGCATGAAATCCTTCTGTGTATCAATATCGAAGAAAAATAGGTTTTTCATCCGTGCCTCCGTTTTCCGGCGGATTATACACGGAAAATAGTTTTGTCGTTAAGAGGAGCATGACAGTTATATATACGTGAGGAATTGCTGATAACCGTTATGATGGATGATCCCTTGAATCTGCTCGCCGCCGTCATTGCCCGCGGCGCCGGAAGTCCCGCTTCAACCGCCGCCGCGCGGCGGCTCATGCGGCATTTCGGCTCCGTGCGGGGATTGGCTTACGCGTCAAAAGAGGAACTGCGCGCCGCCGGTAAAATTTCGGAAAATCAGGCGGTTGCCCTGTATCTGGCGCTG
>Ga0123353_10006898_pt1 | contig 15257 bp, 10 predicted proteins | sample TergutLab28metaG_3_FD_92763 | JGI IMG/M metagenome (GOLD analysis project Ga0123353, IMG submission 92763) | Labiotermes labralis P3 segment gut microbial communities from Petit-Saut dam, French Guiana - Lab288 P3 | ecosystem: Host-associated > Arthropoda: Insects > Digestive system > Gut ... | reverse complement strand
TAGTCCCTCGGCTTCTTCAAAGCGTTGTAAGTCGGTGAGAAGATCGCCCAAGTTGTTTAAGTACGATGCCAGTAAAGGTTCGAAGGCGTCGGGCTCTCTGGCTGCTAGCTTGCTGGCGAGCTTAATGGCGGTTTGGATCATGGCAATAGCGGTATCATGAAGCCCCAGTCGGCGGTTGACCAAAAAGAGGTTGTTGTAGTTCCCTGCTAGGTGGCGCTCGTAAGCGGAAGGGTTGTAGTCTACCAGCTTTAGACGAATCTCCAAAGCGGTACGGAGGGCTTCTTCGGCCTCGCGATAGCGTTGGTTATGCCAGTAGAGGAGTCCTAGGTTGTTGTAGCTGTTACCCAGCAGAGGTTCGTAGCCATCTGGGTTGATAGCTACCAGTTTGCTGAGCATCTGGATATTGGCAAGGTGCATCGCCTCGGATGCTTCGGCACGGGCAGTAAGGTCGTAGATTATGCCCAGGTAGTTATGTACCTGGGAGAGAGGGTTGCTTTGGGCACCTGGGGAGCGCGCTTCCATCTCAGCCAAGGTTTCCTGAGCTGCCAGATATAATTCCTCCGCTTCGGGAAGGCGTCCCATCTGCCAGTAGAGCTGACCGAGGTGCATCTGGCTCTCCACCAGAGTCCCTTGGTAGACGTGTCTGTTGTCGTCGCTTAGAGGGAAGTGCTTAGCCTGAGCGATAGCCAGGCGGTATTTTTCTTCGGCTTTGGTACTCTGGGAGGAAAGGCGGTATAGCTCACCCAGGAGGGAGAAGAGACGACCCTGGTGCAGAAGGTTTACTTGCCTGCCAGCGCTGCTAAAGGTTTGCTCTAAAGCTTCCGCCAGGGTAATAGCTTCCGAGTAGCGCTTTTGGGAATAGAGAAAATCGATATGATCTAGGGTGGCTTGACGGGGCAGGTTATAGCGCTCTTCCAGGCGCTGGGCTTCCCGTAAGCATTCTTCGACGCCATTCCAATCCCGAAGAGCGGTATTGATATATTTTAATTGCATTTGCTCGGCAATATGCGCCTGGGCACGTTCAGTAGCCTGGGTAAGGCGAGCTTCGTCCTGGCGGGTATCATTGACGATAGCGGCAAAGTCCAGAACTGCTTTAGCTTCTTGGAGCATACCTCGCTGAATAAAGCGGTAGGCCTCGGCTTGGCGTCGGGTGAGTTTACCCAGATTGGTTTGCTCATACATTCCTTCCATTATATGGTAGAGTTTGGCTTCCAAATCGCGAACTTCCTGGGTAGCCTGTGCTCGCTCTTTACTTACGGTATAGAAGGTTTGATAAGCGGTGGTATCTTCGGGGTTTTCCAAATACTGAGCCTTAGAGGCATAGTAGCGCTCTTCCAGAGAGGAACGCTGGGTTTGCAACTGCTGTAAGGCGGCGTAACCCTGGATAGCTTCCACATTTTGCAGGGTGAGTAGGGGGGTGCCACCTTGCCAAATGGAGCCGCCATCCAAGCGGATATCGAGCCCTTTGAGGTTGAGGTGGCGCAGTTCCAAGAGGATAGCTAGCTTTAGAGTGTCAATATGAGCGTAGCTGGTGTAGAGCAAAGAGGGTAAGTCTTGAACAGCGGGAGGATCGGCAACAGGGAGCTCAGCCCCCTGAGGTGGAGCCTTGAGAAAGGTGGCGAAAAGGGGTACTCCCGGGAGACGAATAAGGGTTTGCCGGTGGGCTTCCCGGTAAGCAGCGGTAAACTCCGGAGCGGTGGGGTCGGTGATGAGAAAGATAGTGAAATCGGCATTTGCCGGTAAAGATAAGTTGGGATGGTTGCTGATAACCCAGGTGGTAACCGCAAGATAAAAATTTAAATCGATGAAGCTGTTGTTCAGACGATGGATGAAGAGTTCGATTTCTTGTAGGTCCTGGTTGAAGCTGGGGTCGGCAACCGCAACGGTGATGCGTACCCTTTCCATAAAACCGTCACCTGCCTTTTTAAACTCGCAAGACTACCTTAGCTCTATACGACAGTTGGGAAGGTTATCCCTTTATGTTTAGGTTATTTAGTTAGCAATACTTTTTGGTAAGGATTATCCCTTTTACGTGGCGAATACTTCCTTTTAATATATCATAATATAGCTGCCTCCTGGGCAGCAGGGGGTGACCTACCGGTGCTTCATCTGCAAGGTGTTCGCTATCTGGGGAGCACAGAGAGGGAGTTTCCTTTCTCTCTGCCGCTGTTGCAAGAGCTCAAGGAGTTGGAGTTTTCGGCACCCATTACCATGTTTGTCGGGGAAAACGGTAGCGGAAAGTCTACCATTTTAGAAGGTATTGCGGCTTTGGTGCAACTGCCTTCTATTGGGGGCAAGCCTTTAAGACAAGATGATAGCCTGAGGCATGCCCACCGTCTGGCGCGAAGTCTGCGCCCGGTGTGGCAGAAGAAGGTGCAACGGGGTTTCTTTTTGCGGGCGGAGGACTTTTTTGGTTTCGTCCGCAGCCTGGAAGCTATGCGTAGGGAACTCAGGCAGGAGATGGAAGATAGCCGACGCAGTGCTCAGGAGAGAGGAGCGTCGGATTATGCAGTGCAGCAGAGCGCCGCGGCTTGGGCAGGGCAGTTGGCTGGGCTTAGGGAACGGTATGGGGAGGACCTTGATGCTGCTTCCCACGGCGAGAGCTTTTTAAACCTGCTTAGCTCCCGCCTGGTGCCCCAGGGGTTGTACCTTATTGATGAACCCGAAGCAGCTATCTCCCCTATGCGCCAACTGGCGCTAATAGCTTTATTTTTAGATGCTGTGCGGGAGATGGAGTGTCAGTTTATTGTGGCTACCCATTCCCCTATTCTGTTAGCCTGTCCCGGAGCGGAGCTGTGGCATTTTTCCTCCGCCGGGATAGAGCCAAGGGAGTACGACGATTTAGAGCATATTCGTTTTACCAGGGATTTCTTAAAAAATAAAGAGGCGTTTTTGCGGTATTTGTGATAAGATCAACACTGAAGCATGTTGATAAACTCAAGGCTATATGATACAATGAATGGTAGATGTACACAAAATGTTTTGCGGCATAAGCGAACTCTGTTATCCGGTGTAAAGGGTGTTGGTTTATGAAAAAGGGGCTTATGGTGTCCACCAAGGTGACAATTTTGGTGCTGGTGATTATCCTCATCAATACTGTCTCCCTTGGCTTGTTCAGCTACATGGTTCATCATGAAGATTCAATCCAAGCCAGCTTGGATAAGGCTATGGCTATTGCCAAGTCTACCTCCATGTCTATTACCCCAGACGAATTTTGGCAAGCCCTGGCTACCAACGAAAAGAACGACCACTACCAACATTTATGGCAGCAGTTTAATCGTGTTAAAAGCGAAGAAAATATAAAATACTACTATGCTGGCACCTTTAATCCAGAAAGCGGCATGGTTATGTATCTTGAAGCCCTTCGGGCGCCTGGCGACGGCGACAGTTTTGCTCTAAACACTGCCGTACCTCTCTCTATTTTTCCTGCTGCCGCCTTCGATGCCTATGCCACAGGTAAAGCTCAGGTCACCGCTGCTTACCGGTTTAATATCGATAACACCTGGGGGGTATCTGCCTATGCTCCCATTTTTGACTCCGACCAGAAGATAATTGGTTTGGTTGGGGTCTTAATGTCCATCGAGGATGTCTTTGCCCGCAGCTACAGCTTTGCTTTAACTATGCTGGTTATAACCATTTGTGCTTTCTTTGTCATTATCTGGGTGCCCATTATTTTCATACGGCGCACTGTTGCCACCCCCCTGCTGCAGCTGGGTGAAGTCTCCCGCAAAATCGCTCAGGGGGAGATGGATATTGCTCTGCCTGCTGGTGGTGCTAACGACGAAGTGGGAAGGCTGGCCGATAACTTTACTACCATGCAGCAAATGGTAACAGGGATTCATCAGGAGATTAAAAACCTGGTGGAACATGCTACCAACGGCAACCTGGGCTACCGGGCTAACCCTCAGGAATACCACGGAGCATGGCGGGATGTTATTATCCGCTTTAACGACTTAATGGACACCATTATCCAGCCCATTAACGAAGCTGCCAATACCTTGCATATGATCGCTGGAGGGGATTTTACGGCGCGGATTAGCAACCAGTATATGGGCGACTTTGGACGGATTAAAGAGGCGGTTAACTCTACGGCTATCGACTTAGACCGCTACCTGCAGGCGAAAACCGAAGCTGAGTATGAGCTCTTCCTGGCAGAACAGAAGGCGAACCGAGCGAAGAGCGAGTTTTTATCCCGGATGAGCCACGAAATGCGGACTCCCATGAACGCCATTATCGGCATGACCAAAATTGCCGAAACCACCCAGGATGTCTCCCGCCTGAAGTACTGTCTAGATACCATCGGTGTCTCCTCCCTGCATCTGTTGGGGATTATTAACGATGTCCTGGATATGGCCAAAATTGAAGCCGGCAAGTTGGAACTGGAAAATGTGCCCATGAACCTGGAAAAAACCCTCATGAAGGTATGCAATATTGTTGTTGGCAATATGGAGAAAAAGGAGCAGCGTTTCGCGGTGGTTTTAAGTCGGGACTTGCATTTGAACTATATCGCCGATGACCTGCGCCTCTCTCAGGTTATTACCAACCTCCTCTCCAACGCTTATAAGTTTACCCCGGTAGGGGGGAAGATAACCCTCTCCGTGGAGGAGAAAGAGCATGTCGATAATATAGTAACCTTGCGCTTTACTGTGACCGATACCGGCATCGGTATGGACGAAGAACAAATCTCCCGCCTCTTTAACGCTTTTGAACAGGCAGACGGCTCGGTCTCCCGTAAGTTTGGCGGTACCGGGTTAGGTTTGGTTATTTCCAAGAATATTATCGAGAAGATGGGGGGCTCTATCTGGGTGGAGTCCACTCCAGGAGTAGGTTCCACCTTCTACTTCGAAGTTCGTATGGAGCGCGGAACGCATCAGGATACCGTTATCTTCGACGGTATCCGCCCGGAAGATATTCGTTTGCTCATTGTGGAAGGCGATGAAGATGTCCGCCGCCATTTCGTCAACATTGCCGAAAGCTTTGGCATTAACCCCCATGTGGCGACGAATGCTGCGGAAACTCTCGTCCTGGTGGAGAGAGCAGCCCACTCCGGGCGCAGTTACGACATGGTCTTTTTAGATTACGACATTTCCGGTAGCGAAGATGCCAGCTTTATGCATGAGCTCATCAGCATTATCGACAGAGATACCGTCATCTTTATCACTGCTTACCTGGAATGGAACCGCATTGAGAAGTTTGCTTACGATAATGGCCTTACCCGTTTTATTACCAAACCCCTCTTCGCTTCCTCGGTTCTTGATGCTATCAATGAAGTTATAGGCACCTCCCTGCAAGGGTCTGGGGTAAAAACCGAGGTGAGTATAGGGACAGAGCTTCCCGACCTCTCCGATGTGCGTCTGCTGTTGGCAGAGGATGTGGAAATAAACCGGGAAATCTTTATCGCTTTGCTGGAAGATACCCATGTTAAGATCGATATTGCCGAAAATGGCGCCATTGCTGTCTCTAAGTTCCTGGAGGATCCGAACAGATACGACATGATTGTCATGGATATCCAAATGCCGGAGATAGACGGCTACCAAGCCACCATGGCTATTCGCGATATGGACTTACCCCAGGCGAAGATGATCCCGATTGTAGCCATGACCGCTAACGCCTTTAAGGAAGATATTGAGCTCTGTCTCGCTAGCGGCATGAACGACCATTTAGCTAAGCCTATTGATGAAAAAGCAGTTATTGAAAAGATTGTCTTCTACACCAAGTTTTATAAAAATATACTGTAACCGGTTTCATGTACTTTGTCTTCAGCCGCAAAAGCCCCACCGCAATCGGTGGGGCTTTGACATTCTATTATCCTATGTGTACACACATTTCAGCGGGACGATTACCATCGTCCCCTACGATGGATTGGCGATAGATTTTCGTAGGGGCAGATGGCAATCTGCCCGTTGGTTTTGATTGTGTACACACATTCCAGCGGGACGATTACCATCGTCCCCTACGATGGATTGGCGATAAATTTTCGTAGGGGCAGATGGCAATCTGCCCGTTGGTGCGGAGTAGAAGCCTGCTTCTATCATGCCATGGGTGAAACCTTATTTCAAGAGCTTCTACTTACGGCGCATAATCTGTCCGGCACGGGCACCGGTGTGTTTGCCGTTTTCTGCCGTGAGCACGCCGTTGACATACACCGAAACGATGCCGTCGCTGGCCTGCTTAGGTTGGGTGAAGGTGGGGTTATCTCTTACGGTATCCGGGTTGAAGAGGGTGAGGTCTGCCCAGAAACCGGCACGCAAGATACCCCGGTCTGGCAGGCGCAGACGCCAAGCAGGAGCGCCGGTCATTTTGTAAACTGCCGTCTCCAAGGAGAAGAGCTGACGTTCACGGCAGTAGTAGCCTAAGACTCGGGTGAAGGTAGCAAAGCTACGAGGGTGAGGTACACCCCGGGCTTCCAGGCTGGAAGCTGAGCCATCGGAACCGATCATGGTAAGGGGGTGCTTCATGATTAGCTCCACATCTTCTTCGCACATACCAAAGCGAATTTGCTGGATGTTGCCTTTTTCTTCCAGGATGAGATCCAAAGCAGCATCCACCGGCTCCTTGCCTAAAGCGGCGGCAATTTCTTCCAGGTTTTTCCCTTCCAGGTGGGGATATTTACCGCTGGGGATGCGGGAGAGGAGGTAGCTGCCCCAGGTGGACTGGGAGCGAGCGAAGGATTCGAGAATTTCCTGGCGGATGGTGGCACGAGTTTCGGGGTTCGCCAGGCGCTCGAGAATGGCTCCGCGCCCCCCTTCGTGTGCCCATTGGGGGATGATGGTGTTAAGAGAGGTGGAAGAAGCGATGTAGGGGTACTGATCCATGGTGATATCGACTCCCTGGCGGCGGGCTTTGTCGATGAAGGCTAAAGCGGAAGGCGCCACTACTTGCCAGCTGCGGGTATGGGAGACTTTCAGGTGGGCGACTTGCACTGGCACCCCGGCTCCCCGCCCTACAGCTACGGCTTCCTCCAGGGATTGGAGAAGGTTAGCTCCTTCGTTACGCAGGTGGGTTTCGTAAATGCCGTGGTAAGGAGCGATAGCCTTAGTGACTTCAATAAGCTCCGGGAGGTCGGCGTAGGAGCTGGGAGGGTAGATGAGCCCTGAGGAAATGCCAAAAGCTCCCTGGCGCATGGCCTCGTCAGCCAGCTCCTGCATGGTGGCAATTTCTTCTGGAGTAGCGGGTCGGCGGTCGTAGCCCATGGCAGCAGCCCTTAAGGTACCGTGTCCCATGAGGGTACCGAAGTTGGTGCTGTGGGTGTTAGCAGCCAAATCGGTGAAGTAGCTCTCCAAGTTCTCCCAGCCCCGCTCTTCCCCTTCGGCTAATTGAGCGACTTTACCTCTGGTTAGACGTGCCCAACTGCCACAGTTACCGCCGATTTCGCTGGTAACTCCCTGCAGGATGCGGCTCTCGGCTTCGGGAGTCGTGAGGAGCGCCCGGTCGCTGTGGGTGTGGATGTCGATGAAGCCAGGCGCCAGCACCAACCCTTCGGCGTCAATAACCGTGGTGGCGCTTTCCTGCAGTTTGCCACCCACGGCTACGATGCGCCCCTTGGAGACCGCCAGGTCGCCTTTTTGTCGTGGAGCACCAGTGCCATCGATGAGGGTAGCGTTTTTAAATAGAAGATCGTGCATGTGGTAACCCTTCCTTTCTTGTCCATGGTGGAAGTTAATGAGAATAGGCAGCTCTCTAGTCCTTAGTTTGTGGTTAGCCAGAATGTAGGTAAAGAGATAAGTATATCGTCGGTGTCTTTCGCTAAGCAAGCTGGAAAAACCTTTGTCCCAATATTCCAGGGTGTTATCAAGAAGGAGTTAGTATGGCGGAGTGGGAAAATAACAGTATCAATATGAAGGAGTGAGTTCCATGCGTGTTTTAGTCATTGGCGGCACCCGTTTCATTGGACTCCACTTGGTGCCGGAGCTTCTGGCTCAAGGTCACCAGCTTATTTTACTTAACCGTGGCAGTCGCCCCCTCCCTTGGCTTGATGCGGGTATTACCGAAATTCAGTGCGACCGTAATGACACCGCTACCTTAAAGGAAAAAATTGCCGAACATCAATTTGATGCCGTAATCGATATGGTGATGAACGATGGGGAGCAGGCAGCAGGTGCAGTCGATGTTTTTTTGGGGCATTGCAAGCACTACCTGATGATCTCCACTCGCTCCGTCTATGAAGCCAAAGTAGTCTCGATTATTCGGGAGACCGACCCTTTAGAGACCAATCCGGAACTAGCTTATGGCTATAAAAAAGTCCAGGCTGAAAAAGTACTGATGCAGGCATATGAGGAGCATGGCTTCCCCGCTACCATTTTAAGGCTGCCGGCAGTTTACGGCGAGTACGACTACCAAGCTCGGGAGCGCTATTTTATTAAGCGCATTTTAGATGGACGCACCCAAATGATGCTGCCGGAAGGGGGAGCTGGGGTTAACCAGCGAGAGTATGCCGGTAATATAGCTGCTCAGCTTTGCTTCCTTCTGACCAAGCCTGAAAGTAAAGGACAAATTTATAACTCCGGGCACGCCAAGGTTCATAACTTCCGCACCCTGGTGGAGTTGGCTATGGGTATTATCGGTCATCAAATGACCCTCTACTCCGTGGCAGCCCCCTTGTGCCACCTTATGCCGGAGCTTGCCGCTCCCCGCATCCACGTCCAGTCTACCGGTAAGCTGGAAGCTCTGGGTTGGGTGGAAAAGTATAGCGTACCCGAGGCGTTGGCTCGTACCATAGAATGGATGCGTCATGAGCCGGACACCATTCTCCCCAGCCACCGCAACAAGGAGCGTCACTTCGACTACGCCAAGGAAGATGAAATTATTACCGCTCATGGAGTAAAGCTGAACTGACATTATTCTACATATTACTACATAAAAGAAGGAAATTCTACAGTAAAGATCGAATACCTCCTAGTATGATAATTTATAACATGGAGGTAGAGTATGATTATCTTTGTCGATCCCGGTCACGGCGGACGAGACCCCGGTGCAATCGGCCCTAGCGGCAGTTTGGAAAAGGATATCAACTTGGCTATTGCCCTGCATCTACGAGAAGCACTGGAAGCTCAGGGGTATAGTGTCGTCCTCTCCCGGGAGAGGGATATTGCTCTGGGAACCACCCTGGATGCCGATCTCTACGCACGCTACACAGCTGCCAATAGCTGTGGTGCCGCCCTATTGCTTTCTATCCACTGTAATGCCGCCTCGGCAACCGCTACCGGTAGTGAAGTATGGTACCGGCGCACAGCCCCACTCCCCGATGAGGGAGCATTAGCCGCCTTTTTTAGCTACCGCCTAGCTGAGGAGCTGGGGATTGCTAACCGAGGCGCCAAGCAGGAAGACTTTGCCGTCTGCTACCGTTCGGCTTGCAGCGCTCTTCTGGTGGAGTGCGCTTTTCTCAGCAACCCTAAGGAGGAGCGCCTCTTAGTGGATCCTCTGGTGCAACAAAGAGTTGGACAAAACTTGGCGACGGGTATATCCTCTCTCTTTCCGACCGTGCCTAACCTTTCTTTAGTACAGCCGACCAAACCCCGACTGCCACTTCTAGGTGGTAGCTCACAACGGGCTGTTTGAAAAATCCCCGGTTTGGCTAGGGAGGTTAGACTGTATGTTTTAGGAGGCAATCTTATGAAAGTAGAAACAAGTGTCATCGCTACGGGAGATGCCCTCATCACCCGCACCTTACCTTCGGGTGGTTACCCAGGTTTCCCGGAAATACAAAAAATTATCTCCCGCTACGACGTTCGCTTTAGTAATTTGGAAACCACGGTCCACCGCCAGGAAGGGTATCCTGCCGCCTTTTCCGGTGGCACCTGGACGATGGCAGACCCAGCTATTTTAGACGACTTGAAGGGGCAGTTTGGCTTTAACCTCTACAATACAGCCAACAACCACTCCCTGGATTACGAAATCGCCGGGCTTTTGGCAACTATACGCCACCTGGAAGAGCGTAATATGCCCTTCGCTGGCACCGGTAGGAATCTGGGGGAAGCCGGAGCTCCTACCTATCTTGAAGCGCCTCAGGCGCGGGTCGCCATGATTGGGGTTTCCGCCAGTTTTTATCCCTCCTGGATAGCCGGAAACTCCCGTATCGATATGGTGGGGCGTCCTGGCTTGAACCCCTTACGCTCCACCACCAGCTATTATTTGGCAGAGGAACAGTTTGGGCAGGTTAAAGCCTTGGCGGAAAAATTTGCCCTCCGACCGGGCGCATCTCGCCCTGGAAGTGAAAACCAAGTCCGTTTTGCCGGCACGGTATTTCATCTGGGGACAGAGAATATGGTGAAGTCCGAGCCTCATAAAAAAGATATGGAGCGCATCCTCGGTAATATCAAAGATGCCCGCCGCCAGGCAGATTATGTCCTGGTAAGCCTCCATGCTCACGCTCCTGAACGGGGAGACAACAGCGAACCTGCTTCGTATCTTAAAACCTTTGCTCGCGCCTGTATCGATGCCGGAGCTATTGCCGTGCTGGGGCACGGTCCCCACGTGATGCGCCCTATCGAGCTTTATAACGGAGGAGTTATCTTCTATAGCCTGGGGAACTTTATCTTCCAACCCGATACCGAATCGCACCAACCTGCCGACGCCTTCGAAAACGCTTCCTTGCATCCCCATGCTCTAGTTGGGGAGTATATGGATCACCGTGCTGGCGATGGCAGTCGCAGCGCCTTTACTAACCAGGAAGTGTGGCGTGCAGTTATGGCAGGTTTTAACTTGGTTGACGGTAAAATCACCCAAGTACAGCTCTATCCTATTACATTAGGTATGGAGCTGCCGCGTAGCCGTATTGGCTGGCCTAGCCTTCTGGGGGACAATGCTGCCCTGGAGTATATGGCCGAACTCTGCAACCGTTATGGGACTAAAGTGCGTATCGAAAACGCGGTAGCTTATATCGACCTATAAAACATTTTTATCATGAGGAGGTAAATTATGCGAGTTTTTATCAGCGCCGATATCGAAGGAGTAACCACTTCCACCCGTTGGGAAGAGACCGATTCCAACAATGCTGCATACCGTTTACACGCCGAGCAGATGACCAAAGAGGTGCTGGCTGCCTGTGAAGGAGCCATTGCTGCCGGTGCCACCTATATTGTCGTTAAAGATGCTCACGGGGGCGGCTATAATATCGACCCTACCCGCCTACCCAAGGAAGTGGTTCTTATACGGGGAAACTGGGGACACCCGGATTCCATGGTTAGCGGTATCGATGGCAGCTTCGACGCTGCTATGTTTGTCGGCTACCACGGAGCAGCGCTCCGCTCCGGTAACCCTATGTCCCACACGATTAGCGGCAGGCATACCGGCATTTTTATCAACGACCGCCGTGCCAGTGAATTTATGCTTTTCTCCCTGGCGGCGGCGCGTTACGGTGTTCCCACGGTCTTTTTAGCGGGAGATAAAATGCTTTGCGAAGACTACGCCGACCTGCACCCTAAGCTAATTACCGTTGCTGTCAAAGATGGCATCGGAGGCGCTACCTTCAACCGCTCCGTGGAAGCTACTATCCCGGAAATCCGCGCCCAAAGCGAAAAAGCTTTACGCCAGGATTTAACCACTGCCAAAATAACTTTGCCGGAGAAGTTTGAAGTAAAAATTACCTACAAAGAGCATGTTACAGCAGAAAGGAGCAGTCACTACCCCGGAGTGACCAAGCTGGATGATGTAACCGTTGCCTTTAGCCACACCGACTACTTTGAAATCCTGCGCACTATCCGCTGGATAATCTAAAGCAGCTTGCCAATCCTAAATAAAAAAACGGTGGCTACCTCCTAAGGTGGCCACCGTTTTTTCATGCTCACTTGGTTTTTTGTAGCTCGGCTACAATTTCCCGGGCTTCGTTCAGGTCGTCGAGGGAAGGGGTTGCCTCACCGTAGCGCACCGGCAAGTATAAAGCACGCAGGCGGGAGGGGAGTTCCCGGTTGCTATGGCGGCTCTGAGAGAAGCGCTCTAAATCAGCAGTGGTGGTAATGTGACTGAGGTGAAAGCCGGTAGTCTGACAAGCTTGCATATAACGGCGGTAAAGCGCCCGAAGTGGGGTTAAGCGCCCGGAGCTTTGGCTGCCGCGGGTAGAGGAGGGGAGGGTAAAGCGCCTCTCGGTAAGACCAGGATCGCTTCTAGACTGCAACTGCTCCACATTGAGCTTACGAAACAGCTTATAAATGACATATACTAAGAGGGCTAGAAGTGCGGCATAAACTACTGCCATCAGGAGAGTGTTTTTCTCCTGGGCTAAGGTAACCCCCAGCTCCTCCAGAGGTGCGATCTCCTCTATTTGAAAAGTAAACCCTTCTTCGGGGATCTTGGTGAAGAGCTTCTGGAGGTAATAGAAGACAGGGACAAAGAGGTAGCCCAAACCGGTGACGATAAAGAGCAGGATGGGAGCGATGATGCGCAGGTAGATGGTGGCAAGCACCCGGCGATAAAGATACCTTAAAGGGGGTGAGCCTAGGGATACCCCCAATACTACGGTAAGCAAGACGGTTAAACCGTTGAAAAAAGCAAAGCGGCGACTCAGGAAAACCTCGGGGTCATGACGCACCATACGCTGCAGGGAGACCCCTGTCCCAAAGCAGAGCAAGGCAAAAGGTATGCTTTCCTGTAAAGCAGCTCCTGCGGGAATAGCCATGACCAGGGCAAAAGGGAGATAGCTGCGCAGAAAGAGGGAGAGGATATCGCTGTAGTCGAAGCGTCCCGAAAAGCTCTCCAGTTGTTGTGTCTGCCAAATTAGGTAGATGATAGGTGGCAGCAGGAGCAAGAACGCCGCTAAGTTATGGGGAGTAAACCACCCGAGGGTGAGTAAGCAAGCCAGCGGGAGATAACGCCACAACGGTTGCTGCGGTCGCAAGGCACTACCCCAGGCCGCAACAAGGAAAGGGATAAGCACCTCCAACCCTACGGCACCGCCAAAGGGGTAGCCGAGGAGGTTGATATAGCTGTAGTAAAAGCAGATATCACTGAGCATCTTTAGGGTAAATACAAGGCTCATGGTGGCTCTCTCCTCTATGGAGCAAGTTAGCTGACAGACTCCTGGTATGATAGAGTACTAGGGTTAGGTTAAGCTCCTGGGGAGGAAGGTTTATCTGGATCTTCAGCAGACAAAATAAGGTAACTACTGGGATGCCGCTCACTCAGGAGCCGTTCCTGAGAGATGGTAGGGTCGGGGGTGATGATCACCAAGCCTCGTTCCCCTGGGTTGGCTAATACCCGCCGGAGCATAGTGGTAAAGCTTTCACCGCATTGGTAAGTGGCGCGCCCTAAACCTTCCAGGATAGTAGTAAAATGATGTGCGCCCAACCCTTCGGGGATATAAGACCAGGAACCCCAAGCTCCAGCCGTGACCATATTGCTGACAAAATCATACTTAATACCCTTCTCTTCCAGCAGGCGACAAACCGTGTGGCACAGAGCATAGCACTCTTCCAAGAGGGGGGCTGCTTCCTCCTTTTCACCCTGGTGGGCTACGCTTAGAACTACTGTCAGAGAAGGTTCGGTGGTGTAATCGTACTGTTTGACCATAAGCTTATCGAGACGCGCACTTTGTTGCCAGGAAATACTCTTCAGCGGCTCTCGACCGCTATACTCGCGAAACCCTACGGTCAGGACTGGGTCTTCCAGAATAAAACGGCGCAGGGAAATATCCCCTACGAAACCACCCAGAGTATCCGGCAGATATTCTCGGGTGGATTCGGGGGGATAAATAATAACTTCGTTGAAGCTCTCCACCTGCTGCCGCACCTCGCTTAAGCCTAAAAAATCGCCGCCGCCAAGTTGCAGACCGCGAAAGAGGTAGTGCCCCCGGCGGGGGAGAGATATCTGCAGGCGACGCTCCAGCTTGGAGCGAGGCATTAAATAAACGGTAGCTGAGTGTTGCCAGCCGCCTTGGAGATCTTTCGTCAGTTGCAAACTGTCGGCATGTACCACCGTTTCCCCGGGAAGATATTCGACCAAACGAATGTAAGGCAGAAAGCGCCTGGAATGGTTCGTTAGCGAAGTAATGGTGGCGATAACTTCCTGGGGAGCCGCCAACACCTGGGAGAGATCATGCTGACAGCTCAACCCCTGTAAGCTGTTATCCAGAGAACGGAGTTCGACCATATACATAAAAGCTACCAGAGCCAGCAATAAAAAAAACATTACAGCTTCTCCAAAGGGACAGTCGCTTTGTCGATAATCCCTTGGAGCAACTCGCGGCTGGAGGTGCTGCGGAGACCGGTGCCGCTGCTTAAACGATGTCCCAGGACGTAGGGTGCCACCCGGCGCACATCCTCGGGGATAACATATAGCCGACCGCTTAAGGCGGCAGTAGCCTGACTGGCTTTATAGAGAGCCTGAGCTCCCCGGGTGGATACTCCGGTGAGAAAGCGGCTTTCCCTACGGGTAGCTTCGATGATATCCATAATATAGGCGACTACTTCCGGAGCCACCTTAACCAGAGGGATATTTTCCCGCACCCATCTACTCTCGGCGACAGTGACCGATGGGGTAAGGGAGGCGACGATATCTAGGGTGGAGGGGCGAGCCAGCACCGCCATCTCCTGGTGTCTAGTCATGTAACCCAGGGAAAGGCGCATAAAGAAACGGTCGATTTGAGCTTCCGGGAGAGGGAAGGTGCCGTAAGACTCCAAGGGGTTTTGGGTGGCCATCACCATAAAGGGGGGTTCCAGGAGAGTCGTCACTCCGTCCACAGTGATCTGCCGTTCTTCCATAGCTTCCAATAGGCTGGATTGCGTGCGTGGGGTGGCGCGGTTTATTTCATCAGCTAAGACAATATTCGCAAATAAAGGACCAGGACGAAACTGGAAATCGCCGAGCTTTTGGTTGTAGAAGTTGATCCCTGTTAAGTCCGAGGGGAGGAGGTCAGGGGTAAACTGAATGCGCTTAAAGGAGCCGCCAATGGTTTGGGCAAAGGAGCGGAGCAGCATAGTTTTACCGGTACCTGGCAAATCCTCCAGCAAGACGTGGCCGGAACAGACAAAGGAGACGATAACCAGGAAGATGGCCTCGTCTTTGCCGTAGATAACCTGGCGACAGTTGGCGATAATTTTATCCCGGTAAGTAGTAAACAGCTCTACATCCATGGCAACAACAATCCTTTCTAGTTGGATATACGAGGCATTTTAGCAGGTTTTGCTCCAGGAAACAAGTTAAGATATACGAGGCTGAAGACAACGTCTTCAGCCTCTCGCCTTAAGAGTGCGCTCTTCGGCGAATCAAGGTCTGTTCTTGTAATTAAGTTTGCTTTTTGACGCGCATGTCGCCAAAAAGCGGTT
>Ga0123353_10006897_pt1 | contig 15257 bp, 7 predicted proteins | sample TergutLab28metaG_3_FD_92763 | JGI IMG/M metagenome (GOLD analysis project Ga0123353, IMG submission 92763) | Labiotermes labralis P3 segment gut microbial communities from Petit-Saut dam, French Guiana - Lab288 P3 | ecosystem: Host-associated > Arthropoda: Insects > Digestive system > Gut ... | reverse complement strand
CTTTCCACAAGCGGAGACAAAGGTGCTATCTGTTAGCATGCGCGCGCAGAAAACAGTACCACCAACACATAAAAAATTATAACACCTGTGCGGATACTTATTGACTTATTCTCGTAGATACGGTTGTACCTCCTGATGATGGGTCTAGATACGCCCGAAACATGGAGAGGTTGACGGAATATACTAAAAATAAGTTGTGCATCAAGTTGGTTTTTCTTTACATAATTATATCGAGATGCACGGTCAACACAACTTTAAAAAGAAAGTAATGTTATTGGTGTATCTCATTTGCTACGGTCATGTGTAAGAAGAAGAATGAGAAAGGAGGAAAATGTTCGAATGTAACTGCAGCATGAACATGTGGTGGTCGTGCGCGTTGTCGCCCGTGTTCTGCTATCAGATACGTTTTGATTTGTAGCAGTGGAACGAGACTCAGTCTCAAGGCGGGGCAGCCTATTTATCAATCAGTTGTTACTTCTACAGCGGTTTTCATAAGTCTGTGAAACATTTTAAAAATTCTCAACAAATAAACTACTCAACGTATCACGGTAGTTCTTACGCCGATAGAGAGAGAAACTCTCCAAGTTTTTTTTACATAATTCACAGATGCTCAATGTGTCCACCTTTGGTAATACGGCAGACATCTATGCGATAGTCCATCTCGTTCCACACGCGTGTCAGCATATCACGGTTGACCGGAGCCACAGCAGCGGTGATACGGTTGCGAAAATCTGGAGATAAGCGGGGAGTGGAGGCACAAAGACAGTGTCCTTCACATACCCCCAGAAGGAAAAGTCCCACGGGGTTAAATCCGGGGACCGGGGTGGCCACCGCATTAACGCGTCATCTTTTTTCCTTTGCGACCTTTCCACCTTTGTGGCAAGTTTCGATTGAGATACCCTCGCACGTCTTTGTAGTGAGCCGGAGAGCCGTCTTGTTGAAAGATGTAATCATTACTGTCTTCATTCAACCGTGACATCAACCAATTTTCTAACATGTTTCACGGACTTATGAAAATCCCTGTATTTGTGTGGAAAACTGATGGAATGATTCTCTGCACACGGATACGTGCACAGGCATAAGTTGGCTAATTATATCGGGGGGGGGGGCGCAAAGTCGACCGGGGGTATTAGGAACTTTAATTTACGAAAGGGTCTAGTTAGAAAGCAGTGGAACATTCGTTTGAACCAGTCCTTAGTACATGATGGTATTCGGCAAAAGAACAGGAATTTACAGTGTCTCTCTTCGTTCGCAAACGGCTGTCTGAGATGGCTCTATCCGGCCTCCCGTACAACATAGGTTCTTCAGTTTTTCTGTTGTAACACAAACCACATAATCTTTAGGAAAATTTCTATTTTTTATTCGCCCCTCTTCAACTCAGGATCCAGAAAGAAATACTGAAGGGGCATTTGCCCCCCCCCCCCTTGCACCCTCCAAGTTACGCCTATGGATACCACCAGTCGGGGTACCTTCCTGCACTCGGTTCGATGTATTTCTGAAATGTCCGACATCCAGGGAGAAGAGAGGAGCCTTTGTGAATATTTCCTGTCAATAACACAGGTGTAAGAAGTATCTTACATGGGTGAATGAAATAGCCTGAATAGCAGCACCACCTAAATATATGTCAGTATTCAATTAGTGCACATTTGGAAAATTAGGAAAAGCTTGCTGCTTTTACACTTAAAATCAAATATTCCCGTAAATTCAGTCTAACACAACAAACAATTTATTCAATATAACCTCAACGAACCTTCTGTCCAATGGACTGCCATCAGGTTGGCAAGAAGGGAAGATTTGGATGAAAACTGAGACCGCAGTTTGTTACATGTGTGTGTGTATGTATGTATGTATGTACGTATGTATGTACGTATGTATATACGTACGTATGTATGTACGTATGTATGTATGTACGTATGTATGTATGTACGTATGTATGTATGTACGTACGTATGTATGTACGTATGTATGTATGTATGTACGTATGTATGTATGTACGTATGTATGTATGTATGTATGTACGTATGCATGTATATATGTATGTATTTATGTATGTATGTACGTACGTATGTATGTAAGTATGTACGTATGTATGTATATATGTACATATTAATAATTGTCCAACGAGATGCAACACAAAGCAGTCTATTTATTATTCTGCAAGTTCACGCTACATGTTTCGGATGTCAACCACACCTGTCATCAGGAGTACAAAAAACTGTAACTACAGCCTCCGGTACTGGTCATGTGTTTGTGCAGCTACTTCCCTCCAACGTGGCCCTTGGCCCTTGGCCACGCTGGAGGGAGGTAGCTGCAGAAAAAATACGACCAGTACCGGAGGCTGTAGTTACAGTTTTGTGCACTGCTGTTGATGGGTGTGGTTGGCATCCGAAACATGTTGAATGAACTTACAGAATAATAAGTACTTACAGAATAATAAGTAGACTGCTTTGTGTTGCACCTCGTTGGACAAATATTAAAAATTTTATCATCAGTTCTTAACACAGTGATATATATATATATATATAACACCTTATTTAACTTCAAAATCTCCGCATTTTGCTCACTCGTTGTATTTCTGTGTTCCATATGATTCTCAGAATGAAAGTTGATTTTTACCAAACAGCAATAATCGACTAATCTTTGTGATTGAGAAGTGTTTTTTCTCAGGCACGGACTGAAGTTTTACGTACTGTTTAGATGAAGTTCAGACTTCAAAGTGTTACACAAATCATGTTCAGACACTTAGCATAAAATTTTGTATCTCTTCGTTGGTCATGACTTACATTCTCTGCACACTTAAGCTGACGCACCGCAAGGTCGTTCCATACGGTTTCGTCTGATTCGGCTGTACGTCACATCAAAGATCTTAAATTAAACCCTGTGCATACATTTTTTTCCTATGGCGCTGCGGCCCAACGTGGCCCATGGTCTCCTCATTCTTGAGGTTTTTAGACCACACACATCCACGCACTACTGTCGGTAGAACTCCTCTCGACGAGCGATCAGCTTGTCGCAGAGATTTTACCTAAAAAAACACATTTACCACAGAAAAACGGCCACTGGGACCGGCAACCCATGTATATACATCCACAAATTATCGAAAGAGTAACGCAACCGCCAGCTCATCGCTTCAAATTTATGTCAAAACAGAGATTAACTTCCCCTTGGGAAGGCCTATTTGAGGGTTCGGGGTGGTCTAGGAGGACAAGGGAGGGACAGCACATAACAGAAATCTAGTCACGGAATGGCTTGATCTTGAAGCCAAGTAGATATGGCGTCACCACATCCTACAAGAATGGAGCGGCATTACGTTCATGTTTTTTTTCTGGATATGAGGACTTGGATGGCCTATTAAAATGTGGTCATACACTGCGGTGGTTGCTGTAGGAACCGTAATTAAAAACTTCTGCCCGCCGAAACGAGTGGGAAGACTCTACAGTTAGTAAAGTTCTTCGAGAGACGTGGTGAACCTGGAGATGACGATAAAATGACCCGAGATGCTTGTAATTAAGCCTGGGATTTCTTCAGGGGCAGCGAGCAATCTGTAGGTGGGGAAAAGACGGCTGAGAAGCTGACTGTTGGAGTTCTTCAGGAGCAACGAGAAAGATGCAGGTAGGGACAGGTCGACCGAGAAGCTGTAGGCTGGGTCTCCAAGAATTCCAGAAGTACGAGAAGTATCATGACTACATGGAAATCGCAACTCAACAGACAATAGCGGCGTTGATGTGAGAAATGTTCTGAGGTCAGAATTTCGTAGTATGAAATACGCTGGCTCTCACAGGCATAGCATTTCTAAGGGAGGGTCTTCTCTTTTCTAACCCAGGTATGTACGAGTAGAAACTCCTGGCAACTACATTATGTATGGTGGCGACTAATATATTCAGCATAATTACTGAATTTTCTTTTCCTAAATATCGAAATATACACTACTTCACATGCATCGATAAGAAAACGCATGATAACAGCGGAGTTCACAGGTCACTCCAGAATTGCGGGTTCTCAGAATGAAACTAGAATTTAGAGGTGGCTCCTAGATTTTTGTAAAATTTATAGACGTCTGGCCTAACTTATATCTATGGGCTGTCTGCCTGCACGTTATGCTTGTCTTATCGCGTTTGAGAATGGTGTCGATCACATGTTAGCAAGTTATCCGCTACTGCGTAATATAACACGTCATGTGGCCAAGCTGAAATAATTTCGGATTACAAATCTCTTGTAATGACATATTTACCGGCCCGCCTACCGCATTAAATAAAGAATGTGGCATACAATTTTCAACAATGCATGACAGGACATAATCTGATTCGACAAGGAAATGAAACCATTTCTATGTCGAACTGTGGCGTAGGTCTGCTATTCAGAAAGCCGTAGTATAAAAACGCCCACTCTTTCCCCAGGCGGGTAACTTTGCTAGTTGTGCCACCTAACATCAAAGTCCCAGGTTCGATTCTCGACCCGACAGCGCATATCTCAACTGAGATTTCCTAGTTTTCTGCAATCATTTTTGGGATAGTACCTTAAAACAGGCCACTGTCGTTCCATTCCAAATAATAATAATAATAATAATAATAATAATTCCTACTTTGACGTTTGTAACACCGTGCACCGTAATATTATTTCTATAGTGAAATAAACTAGATGCACCAATATATCAAATTTATTTTATTTTGGAATGACACTCTACATGTTTCGGACGTTCTTCCCGTCCATCATCAGGAGTTCAAGACTGTATATACAGCAACAGGCATTTGTCAAGCAGATACTGCTGTCTGCTCGCTAGCAAGTAGACAACAGTATCTGTCTGACAAATGCCCGTTGCTGTATGTACAGTCTTGAACTCCTGATGATGGACTGGAAGACCGTCCGAAAAATGTAGTGTGTCATTCCAAAATAAAATAAATTTGATACATTGGTGCATCTGGTTGGTTTTACTATAGAAACTTAATTCCTATGTTACTTAAGAAGCTGGTCCAACCGAGCGAGGTGATGAGCCCTTATCCTTTGTTTCTGTGGCTTGATTTTCCATACTTTATGGTAGCACCGATTGCTACAACGGCAGTGTAGCAATGCATAACATATTTATCGTAAGCATGTGTAAGGCGCCCGTGACCTACAACACGGGATAAACCGCACAAGCTCTTGTTCTTCAATAAACAACAAACACACCACAACAGCCTGAGTGTTATGGCAGCACGGCGCATGTTAGTTGAAAAACGTCACAAGACAATACCACAGCTATTTTGCTTACATACGTTGCTCACTCAGTTCATACGCTAAAAGCCCGTTCTCCAAGCTTCACTGTGACATTACCCTCCGAGCTTCGCGTCTTTCTTAGAGTAATAATTTTTAGTGGGGGTTTCCAATAAAACTGGCGCGTTTCTTATTCCCCAAATGCATTCCATACTCCTGAACCCGTGAACGTACGCCTCCATAAATTATGTTGTGTAAGGTCAGAATTAATAAGCAAGCATCTAGTGCTTTTCAAATAGACCATAAAATTGAAAACATTTAAGACAAAACATACAGTTGACACTTCTGCACCAAGACATTCAAATTTAAGAGAAAAAGCCTGCAGCAACCAGAGCATAACCAAAGTTGCTAATTTAGATGCGTTTGTATTCCTAAGTATGATCGCAAAACTTTTACTTTCGCGTCCTTAGACTGACTTCATCCTTCTAATAAACGGCCCTGCGCTTGAATAGGTGTTCCAGTGACACCGACACGCGACACTTACAGCCATTCTCATAAATACACCATCACCACTTTGTTCACGTTGTTCGACTTCTGTGGGGCTGCTCCTAAGATGGTGAATTAAATAACGTACGAATGGAAGTTTATTCGCTTTAGAAGGTGCGTATCGCGATAAGATATCACGAGAAGGCCGCTTTAAATACACCAGTTGTTGTTCTGAGCTGCAGTATTACTTCACCTGTCAAGTTCTCAGCATGTCCCAGGCTAGGGTAAGTGGGGAGTTCTGTACTAGAACACGTTCAGTTATTATCCTTACAATTTAGTTATTAAAGCACTATGGATCATTTTCAGAGGTAAAATAGCTACATGATAAACTGTAACTTGATTGTAGTTTTACTGGTTTATTGCTCGATATTTTCTGAATGATATGATATGATATGATATATTTGTTAACTGCAATTGGGTTGTCACCCGGTGGCAGTATTACAGTACACATATACACACAGACAATACACAGAACAACACAAATAACAACAGAACAACACAAATAACAACTAATTTAGAAGAGAGCGGGCCCTGCCCCGTCTTTGCGGGTTTTACCCTGGCATTTCCCTTACAACTGAGGAAAAGCACGGAAAAACCTCAGTCAGGGTACAGTATACATATTACCAAAACACCCACACATTACAAAAACCTACCCCCCCCCCCCACACACACACACACACGCGCACTCGCTTCTGAAAGTATTTGAGAGGGAGTAGTCACAACATGTCCGACCCAATAAACTGCAGTGGTAAGAAAATATACCGACTGTTTTCACATCCAAAAAGTTCTGTCTTTTGTCCACACTTGTTTTGTGTGACTGTGACAATAAAGTGCAGTAATCGTTTAGTTCTTGTAATGGCGGTGTTGTGTTGCCTGTAACGTAATAACTCCATTTTAAAATTTTGTTTACAAGAATTTCAGATTTTTTATGATCAAAAATCTATCCTGATATTCTCCTGGAAGCATTAACAAAAATTAACAATATTTTAGGACCCTAAACCACATCCTAGGTTCCAGTTCGTTACCTCCATGACAACAGAGTTGCTATGCCAGGTTGCTTATCACTTTTCAATGACACTTTCCTTGACGAAATATACACATTGCTTAACAATTATATCATGGTGACTCCCTTATGTTTAATATTTTTAGAAACCGTGAGAAATGTGGAGAAAGCTGTAATAAATAAAATTGTGTGATTCATTTCTCTCTAGAACTTCCGCTCGGTACATTTTTCATTCCCATAAAAATTTAACGAGTTACGCTGGACATTCGGGCACTCAACACAGTTAGGCCTACTTGTAAAGTTTTCGTTATTGTTATTGTTATCCGAGTTTAAATAAAATATAAACATGTTAGTGAATTTCAGTGGAAGTTACTAATGTCATATTTGATGAAACACGTTTAGCGGTTCGTTTAGGAGATTTTTTTAAAAATACTTTATCAAGTAAGAGTGAATTTCACGCCGATCGGTACAGTTACAGTCATATTGCACTTAGGAGTGATATGATATTTTTCAAATGAAGCCAGCTAGGTGCACACTATTTCTTAGTATATTTATTTCAACTTTTCTACATGTTTCGGGCAACTATGTGCCCATCATCAGAAGAATTTACTGTATCCATGCGATACTGGTATTTTTCATTATGTATGGGCATATATGATGATGGGCACATAGTTGCCCGAAACATGTAGAAAAGTTCAAATAAATATACTAAGAAGTAGTGTGCACTTAGTTGGCTTCATTTGATAAAGATGAAACAGGGATGCACGGTCAACAAATCATACAGTTCGGGTGTACATGAGTTTATACCCGTACTTCCCACATATAGTGACCACTATGAGTGAAACTTGGTGTGTGATATCTCCACATTATTCCCTTGACTAGATATATGAGTTCTGTGGAAATCGGAGCTTTGGAAGCCATATATTACACAAGGGTGTAAATGAAATTTTACCAACATTTTCTGAAGTTTTCGTTCAACTTGGATGACATTTGGTACAGAATATGTGCATAGAGTTTACTGCGTTTCTGTCAGTTTTGTCAGAATCGGTGCAGTGAGAGCCATATTTCATTCAGCGACTAAACCAATCTCCATCTACACTCTTACACATTTACTCTTTGGTTTGAATGCAATTCGATAAAAGATAGCTAACTATAATGTTGCTGAGCATTTGTCAATTTCATGAAAATCGGCTAAGAAAAGGCCTAATTTTCTTATGGTCGCAAGTGGAATTACACCGCGCGTACTGTGAAAACCTGTGACATATTCCAAGTAAAGAACGCCTGGGTAAAATCTTTGTGCTCTGTCACGGCGTACATAATTTAGTCTTGTTTATTAATTTTTCGCTTTATTTATCAACGGATAGCTCAGTCGGTATAGCGACTCGCTACGGGTTGGATGGTCCGAGGATCGAAACCCGGTAGGGGCGAGATTTTCTGCACCTGTCCAGACCTTCCGTGGGGCCCACCCAGTCTCCTATACAATGGATACCGGGTCTTTTCCGGGGGTAAAGCGGTTGGGCCATGGCGTTGACCACCCAGCCCATCTAGCGACGTGGTTAAAGAAAGAGTAGAGCTATACTTCTCGGTGGGGACGAGATTTTCCGTCCTTCCAGATCGGTCCTGGGGCCCACCCAGCCTCCTGTAAAATGGGTACCGGGTTTTCCTGAGGGTAAAGTGCGGCCAGGGCGTGCTGCTGACCACTCACCCCTTCTAGTGCCGCTGTCATGGAAGACTAGAGCTATACCTCTACCCACCCTCTGGGCCACACCGGACCTGTAACGGGATCACTTTACCTTTGCCTTTAGAGCTATACCTCTATTTTCCTTCTGGGCCTTCGTGGCCTGTTCTAGGGTGAACTTCACCTCTTATTTATCAACACTGTCAACACATCTAGTATATCTCTTATTAGTGTCGAATCGTTGGATGATTTGCGATTGGCGAGTATACTGATGGGAGTAGTCGGAGGGGGTGGATAACAAACACGAGAAACCTGAGTAAAGATAAATAGGGACGTAGCTAGGGGGGGAGGGGTGGGGCGATTGTGAGGATGCCCCGGGTGGCACAGTCCAAGAGGCGGAAAATTTGGTATTTTAAACAAAAAGTTGATTTTCTGCACGCAACAAGTTTTAAATTATTGGGCCGAATAAAAGAAAGTTCAAGAAATAGTTTTGATTTTTTAACGTTCAAAACTTCTTTTGGGAGCAACCACTGTGATTACTCGTCCCGCCAGCCAAGTACCCTAGCAACGCCGCTGAAGATAACCAATCCCCCGCAATAGGTGTTTTCTTGTTGGCAATCGCTCCACGACGGTGTATTAACACGTATCAGCATTTTAATCCACAGCTTTATCTTAGTTATATACCTTTCGCTTCGTACAGATATATGTGAATTCGTGTCTGGGCAAAGTCCGGGATTTCATATGCGCGTATAGTCTGAAGTAGGCTGACCGACCTCCTGCAAGGTATGCGAGCCGGTCAGTGCACAGGCCAGGTTACTTTACTTCTTAGCAAACTGTTCGGCTTCAGCATTTTATAGACATTAAAAGGCCCACAGGCCCAAGCCTCATTTCCATTAAGTAACTACCACCATTGTTATTTGTTGTCAGGTAGAGGTCTCTGCGACGAGCTGATCCCTCGTCCACAGGAGTCCTACCGACTGTGGTATGCCGTTGTGTGTGATCTAGAAACCCCGTGAATGAGGAGGCCCTCACCACAAGAAAAAATAAAGAAAACTAACTCCATGGAGCAAGGTCCTACTTGAAAAGCTGCTATTTACTCAGCTCTTCAAGGTATTCCCTGCCTTCTATGACAAAAAAAACCGGCCTTTCAACGCGGAGGTCGGGGCTCGATTCCAGACCAGCCCATATGGGATTTATAGTAGACAAAATTAGCACTAGGACAAGTTTATCTCTGAATATTTCAAATTTCCCCTGTTAGTATCATTCCACCAATTCTCTAAATTCATGAATCTATTGCTGAAGCCAAGAGACAGTGTCGGTAAATAACGCACTAAAGGGAAATGCAATAAGAAGGTGGAGTGGGCAACTGAATTAGAACAAACAGCTTTACACCCTGTTTCTCTACGAACTGCGTAAATATTATTCTGCAGTTTAAATGATCTGCTAAATTGCCTGTAGTGTTCAGTTCTTCCCACCAAAATTTTGTATGCATTTCTGACGTCGCCGTGCCTGCAACTTATCCCGCCTATCTTGTCCTTCCGATGCCTTCGCCCTGACGGTGTTTCAAGAACAGTACAAATATGAAGCTCTTCGCTATGCAGTTTCCTCCAGTCTCACGTCACTTCCGTAACGACCCATGTTGTGTTTTATCTTACAGCAATTCATAATATGCGCCGTGGCCACTATCTCGACCGTCACAGCGGGTATCACTATGGGTTACTCCGCCGTGGCGCTCCCCGCGATGCAGAAGACAGATGAACACCCACACGTATCAGAGGAAGAGGCATCATGGATAGGTGAGTGCTGAAGGTCACTGGTCACAGTAACAACAACTCTGAAGGCCCCTGGCCCTGACTAAAGAATGTCTGCTCTACAGCGTCCCTCTCCGCCATCGCTAGCCCCGTGGGGTGCCTGCTGTCTGGGGGGCTCTTGGATTGGCTGGGACGCAGATGTACTCTGGTGGCGATCAACGTTCCCTCAGTGCTGGGATGGCTGCTCATTGCCACTACTCCTCACACGGAGCCATGGTTTCTGTATCAGCTGTACGCGGGTAGATTCCTGACGGGGATTGCGTTAGGGATGGCCAGCTCGCCCGCTACTGTGTATGTCAGTGAAGTGGTAGACAAGTCACTCCGAGGGATGGTAGTCACATGGCCTTCAATCGGTGGGTAGTGCAGCCTATGCTGTCACAGTTGACCTTATTTCAGTGTTTCAGTAGCTCGGTCCTCTATTCCAGGTATTTCCCTCGGCATCCCGCTGGTCTACGTTCTTGGGTATATCATTCCGGACAACTGGCGCCTTGTGGCAGGCATCATCATTTGCTTTCCCCTCGCTTCTACCATTGCGTCCTGGTTCCTGCTTCCTGAAAGCCCCACGTGGCTCATGTCGCGGGGTAGAGTTGTTGAAGCGAACGCCGCCATGAGGCGTATCAGGGGCATACCGTTGAGATCCAGCCGTCAGAAAAACCTAGAGCAGGATGTGGAAACCATGATAACACCCGAGGTCCGACAGGATACCAGCAGCGGATGGAAGAGCACGCTCATATTCTTCAAGAGACCCGAGGCCTATAAGCCTCTGCTGATCATGAACGCCTTCTTCTTCTTCCAGCAGTTCTCTGGGATATTCGTCATAATTTTCTATGCTGTCACTATAGCCAAGGAGGCGGGAGTTAACTTCGACAGTTACCTGGCAGCGGTACTTATAGGAGTTTGTCGCTTGATCATGACTGTTGTCATCAGTTTCGCGTCCAGGCGGTACGGGCGGAGGGTTCTGTGCAACACGTCAGGGGTCTGCATGACTGTCTCGATAGTTGGGCTATCCTTATACCTTAATCTCACGCATGATCGAATTTTGACTGACGCTACATATGGCTGGTGGCCAATCATGGCTCTCATGATGTACATCCTATCGAGCACTGCGGGATTTCTCACGCTCCCTTGGGCTATGATCGGTGAGGTGTTCCCAGTTAGGATACGCGGACCTGCTAGCGGGGTTACCACCTGCATGGCATACGTGTTCAGCTTCGTCATATTGAAGATGTACCCTGAAATGAAGCACCTGTTGGGAACCCACGGACTCTTCACATTCTACAGCACCGTGGCGCTCGCCGGCACCATCTGTATGTACGTGTACTTGCCCGAGACGCAGGGTCGGACGCTTCAGCAAATTGAGGAGCACTTCAGGGGCAAGGCCTAATCAGCGATGGTCAGAAACGGATTCAGAACGCCAAGGTACAAACAACGTGTGCGGGGCAGCACGAACTGCCGATTTCCGATCTTGCTGTTCGGGTGTTTGTGTAGAGTACCGGCAGTACATACATGGCTTCTTCTTCATCCACTTGAAGTTTGTTATAACAGAATTGTCCAATACGTCTCTTCGTAACGTAACAATTCCTGTTGGTCTAGTGTGAGCGCCACTGAACTGTGTGATGGACAGAATGTGCGAAGTCTGAATAAATTAACTTAAGATATATGAGGCGTGCATAAACGATTGTACGATCAACTCGTTAATTTGTTACAAAAGCATCTAAAAACTGTGGGAAAATGCACAGAAATTTCGTAACGTCTAGCAAGGCAACTACGAAATACAATTAAACTAAATAACAATTGTCCATAACTTCCTTCTAAAATTAAGTGTAGTAATGATGTCTTATTTTGAAGGATAAGATTGATAATGAAGCACCAGAACGTGAGACAGGGTTGTCACTTCGAATCCAAGGGATAAATTGGGTAAAACTAATGCGATTTTCTCAAAAACCCAGACCTAAAGACAATTCGTGCTACATGAAAAGCATAAGAGACAGAATTTATGAACAGTCTACGCCTAAACACGACAGAAAACCAGAATCAGTCAATAGACACAATAATTTAGATCCAATAAATCGCTATAGAATGATAAAAATTTTAATGAAATAGTTGGGAAGTACGCTAAAAATCGAAGTGAGGTTCGTACGGAAGTGGTTCAGGAACAGAAATGCTGTTTGTTACCCGAGTCAGAAAATTTTACCATCGCGTCTGCACTAAAGTGGTTTAAATTCATGATTATGAGAAGAGAACAGAGGCACGTGTTACTATGTTGGTTTGGGATATGACGTCGTGTAGTGTAACATGTGGAACTGAAGTCTGTTAACTTGAGTGTTGTTTGACCGTGCATCTTCCTCATGAAATAACTTGAAATGCCAACTTAATGCAACAAGGTAATTTTATTAATGTACTCTTAGCTCGACATGTTTCGGGTTCATACGCCCATCATCAGGAGCATTAGATGTTGAGTTGCAACTTATGGTTATCTGCACCGAGTTTTTGGATGGGTGGTGGTCTTGAGAGCCGCTGCGTAGGTCGTGTGTACGGTACGGATGGTGCCGTGCGACTCGCACTAAAAAATTATGACGGAAAACTGCTACTTGGATGACTGAGAAGGGGATGAGGGGGAAAACAGTAGATGCAGAATGTGTAGATTATAGGCAGCGCAGAACACGATTTTCAACAAACATACCTGAGCCTGTGGGACGAAAACTGAATTAGCGAAAATGGAAGGAACTTTAAACAAAAAGTAAAGTAACGAACACTGTGATGCTGACAGTTGTATTGTATTCTTCAATGTGTACGTGGTACACGGCAGCAGGGTGAAGTCAGAATAGAAGCTCTCGGTTTTACGAGCATTTGCTACCATATTTTGAAACTCATTTGTAGATTACTGCTTCATGTTTATTTTTGTTTAAAATAGGCTTATGTTCCATACTGAAATCAAGCTGTGTAAAGTCATAAATGTGTTTGTTGTCACTATAGAACATCAGGGGTCTTCGCCCTGAAAAGAGGGCTGCATTGTCTTTATGGCATAAATAGGTTACCCAAGCGACTGTGACGGCATTCATACGAGTCCTGAGGTCTGTGGATCTCAACCTGTGTACTGCAAGGTTTTGAAGAGAAGATTGGTTACACAAAATTATATGTACTCGTTCAAATTAAAATTTACTTACTTACTTACCTACTTACTCCATCGAACAGGGTCCTTCTTGAGAAGCTAACAGGTTTTCAGCTATTCAAGAAATTCCCTGCATTTTATGGAACCCGAAGGTTCATTACCGCATTCACAAGTGCCCGCCACCTGTTCCTGCCCTGAGCTAGCTCGATCCAGTCCATACCCCTACATCCCAATTCCTGAAGATCGATCTTAATATCATCCTCCCATCTACGCCTGGGTCTCCCAAGTGGTCTCTTAACTTCAGGTTTCCTAACCAACACCTTGTATACGTCTCTCCTCTCTCCTCTTCTCCCATACGTGCTACATGCACCGCCAATCTCATTGTTCTCGATTTCATCACCCGAACTATTTTGGGTGAGAAGTACAAATCATTAAGCACAAACTAAAATTGAAAAAAAACAGAATTGGTAAAGACGTTTCTTACGCACGAAGTGCCAAAATGCAGCATGGACGGACGTAGGATAAAGTCTCTGCTAAGCTGAGGGTCACCATTATGTGTACTGTACACAGTTTGCAAACCGTGCATTTATGAGTTCAGAGACAGTCGCAGTTGTGTAGCTCAGGACCGTCCTTCTAGGACATGAAGCGGCGTCACGTCATAGAAGAACGGAATCCTCAACCCCACAGTGGACTAACATTTTTAAGTTTATTTTCGTATCAAAGCTTCATCACCTTCCTGTTTTAAGATAAGTTTATGTTTCACGCAAGCAATGATATTTTTTTTTTATGTTTTGCTGACGGTGCATCTCAGTATAATCTTAGTAATTAACCAACTTAATGCACAAATTCTTGTTTTATAATAAGTTTATTATACACCTCTACCGGACGGCCACCTACTGCTGTGGCGATACCAGATGCTGTATAATACAATTTTGACCTCCTGATGATGAGCACATAGTGTTCGAAACATGTAGAGGTGTATAATAAACTTAATATAAAACAAGAATTTGTGCATTAAGTTGGTTAATTACTAAGATCATAACATTATTTTCGAACAGCCGTATTCTTACTATACACTTCAGCAATTTATTCTCAGTTCGGTGTGTCGCAACAGCCATACGGTTAAACACCGCCACCTTAGATTGGGATTTGTTTCTTTGCTAGTTTTCTTTGCTTTTTATCTTATTTTACGCCTACTTCGTTTAATTGCGCTTAACCTTTGTTCGCTGCTGGAACTGCATCCCAACCGCGCTAGCAAACAGACACATAACTAGTATGACAAATACCGATTGTACTTTAAATTTAATAATTGTCCAAAAAGATGCGACTGTATTCAGTTTATTGTATTTCTGTAGGCAGCTCTACGTGTTTTGGATGTTGACACCCATCATCAGGAGCAAGTACAATCGTAATTACAGCTTCTGGCACTGGTCAACCGAGTCTACTACCATCCGCTCTCGTTGATGAGTTCCAACTCAACAACGACAGCGGATTTCATTCACGGTGCAGAGACCCATGAATATAGTATACCAGTTGCTGTGAATACATTATTAAGACTCCTGATGATGGACAGTAAGTCTGTCCGAAACATGTAGAGTTCTTTACCAAAATAAAGTTGAGAAATAGTGAATCTTGTTGGCTTTTATTATAAGAATATATCACGATGCAGGTCCTCTGAATGTCAAATTCGAATTATGGAATATTCACTCGAGTCTGGCGAAATAAATGTAAACACATTTTCTTTCAATGGAGACTCTACAAAATAGTGTACTCCGTGGCCTTAGTCCGAACGCAAACTATACCAACAGAGCGGCCGCCGCCGGTCGGCGAAGTTAGTGCCAACTTTTGCGGATAGAGGGGTGTCACGTGGTCAGCGCAACGGGTCCCCACAGCCGTTAATCTCTGTTTTCTAGACCT
>Ga0123353_10006896_pt1 | contig 15258 bp, 8 predicted proteins | sample TergutLab28metaG_3_FD_92763 | JGI IMG/M metagenome (GOLD analysis project Ga0123353, IMG submission 92763) | Labiotermes labralis P3 segment gut microbial communities from Petit-Saut dam, French Guiana - Lab288 P3 | ecosystem: Host-associated > Arthropoda: Insects > Digestive system > Gut ... | reverse complement strand
TTTGCGACTTGGCCAAGAGCCGACACAAGACATACTTGCTGGAGGGTATAAAGCAGCCGACCGACTGCAAAAGAGCGGATATGTTTGATTCACTTGAGAAGAATAGCAGAACTGAGTCAGCAAATCAGTTAAGTCGTTTCCAAAGTTTCATCGCCGACGTGAAACTTCGGATGAGCAATTTTTTTGACAACCAACCATCTAAAACTGATATTTTAAATGTTTAAAATTTTTATATATTTTAAATAATTAAATACGTAAATTTAACCATCTCTTTCTAATTCATTTGCTGTGTCCCACAGTCCCATACTCTCTACACACGTAAGGTCTACACGGAACAAGTTACAACACAATCCTCAATTTCTTCTGTATTGCATGTTCGATAACTTTTTTTCCGAAAATTGCGCCGTTTATTAAATAATTTGGAAAAATATAAATCGTACAGGCCTCGGACGACAATATAATACGGCGCGTGCGATTTGCGTGGTCGACAATTAAGACTACAGACACACACTGAGAATAGGCAAATCATATTGTTTTTCCACGGAATCAATGATTACGCGAGAGGATCTCAATGTTAATTATACGTACATTTGCCTGTCTTGCAAAAAATAACAGGAGCATATCAAATGGAATTTTACTACTGATACTCCCTAATTGTTTGTTCCTCATACTCAAACATCTTAACCAAAACAGATGTCTGAAAAGGGCCTCCTCCAACTGCCGCACCCAGCACAAGCCCATTTTATATAAATTTTTTTTTCAGATTTACGCTTACACGTTTTTTCCTAATTTAAACGTAGAAATGTTGGTTATAGCAAGTATCGAAAGGTGTAAATCAGTCATACCGTCGGAGATCTGTTTATCAATGCTAACGTTGCAGATTCATTACAAATATCCGTAATACTAAATCTCGTGTTCAAATGGTAACTTTGTAATTCACGCGGTGATGTGACTGGAAAAAAATCGTTTGACTGCCGGCGAAAAAGTTGTGGTGTCATCACTGTTCAGCGGGAAATCAACTTCCTGATGCTAAACAGTCAATTTCAGGGGTCAACTGGCATTATACAAACGGTTCAGAAACCTGCCAGCTGTATGAACTGAAAACGCTTGTATTGCAACCTGTTAAACTTTCACTTCAACTATTGTTCCATATAGCCGTTATTAATCCCGGGCAGAACAGAAACACGTTACAAAAACCAGCAAACATTTGATTCAAACGTACACTTGGACTAGAAACATTCGGATTTTCAAAAAGTACATTTTAGTTCGATAAGCAAGAGAGCATGTCGGTGACGTTACTCTATCAAGGGGCCAAAGAAAACTGCTAAAATTGTGGAACACATATCCAATTTCACGGCGATTTTACAGTGCCGTGCCATGAAATACGTTACGTCACGAAACGGAAGAGCCCAATATACGTTCCTCCTCTTATATGGAAAGAGACACATGTGGCATCATCACGTTAAAGTGCCGGTCTGTCTTGTATCATCTTCACTAATAATTCTTAAATTAACGAGTCGGGGTAATTTACTCAGTAGTGCGATTTGATAACCTGGGGTCGATTCAAGTCACTGTCAGGGATTACCGCGTCTTCTTTTTTTAAAGCGGGATAGTGGATTCTTATCTTCGCCACTCCGTCCAGAAAGACTGTGAAGCCAACTTAGCTACCTACCCAAGAATTACCGGAAACAGAGTGGTCGGAACGTATGACGATCATCACTCACGTCTACCTAATGACGTGGTAGAAGTGTGGGGCCACGCCTCCAACCCCACCCCCACCCCCTTTGCCTTTGCGGAATGGGGGCGTTAATTATGAAAATGTATTTCTCTTCAACAAGTGATACACTTTCATGCAAAGAACTTTATACGAATATCGGGTCACTGCAGGCGTTTTCGACTTGGAGGCAAATGCTTGATTTAACACCAACATGGAGGCCGCTCTAGTTTCCAAGATGAGAGGGACTCTTGGTGTCCCTAAAGAATATATTGTTATTCATCTCGTGGTTCAATGAAAAATTTGTCTTCTTGCTGTAATGCACAGAATTTATACCAGATATTTTAAGTTGTCCTTAAACAGAGTTCAATGAAATAAGACTAATCTTGGACGGTTCGACCCTGAAGAAGATGGACGACACTGAACACCTTCTAAACGTCCATTGCCAGTCTACATCCCAGAAGGCTTGACTCTTCATCATTGCCGCTGTACGATCTTCATAAGAATTTCACCGACATGTGTATGTATGAAAACATTACGCCTACTTGTTCAGCTATCGCATACGGCCAATTACACGTAGGCTACAGGCATTTCGTGACGCAGTTCAGTAACGCAATGCTCTCAATTTGTTCGTGGGTCACAAAAATATTATTGCTTAAACAAGCGGGAATTACTAACTTAAAGCACGCCCGTGAAAAAATGTTACCACCTGCTGAACTATTAATTATACTCACCACTATCTGACACGCTGTATTTGCATGTTTCCTATGATTCTTACTCATTACGATAAATCGATTATTCTTTCTAAGCAGCAGGGTAATGCTGCTTAGAAAGAATAATCCATTTATCGTAATGAGTTCATTCATATATTTTTCGCAAAACAGAGAAAATGAATTTAACTAAAATTAGACTGTCGATGACAATTATTATTTCCGCCCCCCCCCCCTTATGGCGCAACAGCCCCCAGCGGGCCATGGCCTACTCATTCACGGGGTTTCTAGATCACACACAACGACACACCACACTCGGTAGGCCTTCTCTGGACAAGTGATCAGCTCGTCGCAGAGACCTCTACCGGACAACACACAACAATCACAACAGACAAATATCCATGATTCCGGTGGGACTCGAACCCACAATCTCAGCAGGGGAGCGGCCGCAGACCTACGCCTTACACCGCGCGGCCACTGGGACCGGCATTATTCCCGTATTAGGCCTACTACTTTCACTTTCCCGTTGATTTCGCCAGTAGTCCCTAGTTACATATATGGAACACTATAAATCAGCGGTCTTGTCGGGGAGCTAATGGTTATTCGACTGTTCAATATAGTCTCCGCTTTTTTTTTATCGAACCAGAAGCTTCACTGCCGCCTGCGCAGGCACACACAAATAGAAATTACACGAAGCCAGACAAATCCAGCCCATATTTCCATTTCCCATTAATATCCATTTTAATATTATCATTCCAGCTACGCTGAGGTCCTCCCAACAAGTCTCTTACCTGCATAAGAATTGCGAATATTTGTTATGAAGTTTTCACCTCTCCCATTCCTGCTACATGACCCATTCATTTCATCCTCTTCTATTCTGTTACCCTAACAACATGTGATAAGGAGTGCGAACCATGCAACTCCTCACAATTTATTTCTGTCCAGCCTCCTGTTATTTCTTCTCTCTTAAGTCCAACACTATGTTCTAAATGGTAGCAAATCAGGACTCTTACTGTGCTCATTGGTGTCTAATGAGATTTTGAGTAAGGCGACAAATTTCGATAGGGCCTTTTGTCACCATCATCGGTACCCTGTCGCTCCTAATTTGGATGTGTTACAGGACAGAGTCCAACGGCGTTCTTTTGTGAACACGACGACAAACACTGAATCAAAATGAAGTAATTGACAGCTGAGCGAATATCAGCTGCCCAAGGAACGGGGTACGGAAAATTCCGGGACGGTTCCGTAAATGTGCAGTTTCCGTTTCCTTTATACGATTCTCCGAACAGATCCACAATCGTCTCCACACGCCTAGCTAAATAACAGAAAAAATCCGAAACGGTACAGCTGAATCAAAAAAAAAAAAAGACAATTTAAGGACTTTGTCGGCCAGTCACAATAGCAGTTGACATACCCAGCTAATTACTAGCGGTATCGACTGACCTATTTTCATTACCAAGCACTCTTCCCTCTCGAGCACATTCCAAAGTGCTGTGAGTCATTCCTGTGGAATAGGTGCATCTTCCCAGCTCTGCGCACAAGCACTCGTGTCTGGTTATGTGCTGGCTCCTGCAGTCTGGACACTGAAAGCCATGAAAATAAACCGCACAAATGGATGCACACGAGAACTGTGGACACAACTGGTCTTGCATGCAATGCATCTATTTATAAGCGGTCGGTTTCGTCAAGGCTGCTCTTGTCTAAGCGATAGACTCCCCTCTCCCCAGCATCTTTACATTCTGTATCCAAAGGAACCTCAGGCATAACCATGGAATTCCTGAGATTCCCCAATATCCATGTGAATTAGCAAGGCATTACCACAGGGAGCATTGTGTTACACCAGCTATGCATTCAGCCATCCACCTATCATCCATCCATCCATCCTCAGTGAACGGTACACAATACGGTACAGGCCTAAGACACTTTTATAGCTAGACATTTCATAAAAGACCCTTCTGGCTTAAGATTAACTTTGTGGTTATGCGTATATATCATCATAATAACTAATTCCACAGTGCAGAGTTCCCTTCAGATTCTTATCTTTGTTCGGCTAGTCAACAAATTCTCCGAATTTCACTAAACCCGAAAGTTCAATACCCTGTTATTAAGAGCCCGCCATGGGTCCCTATCTTCAAGTCAGAAGAATTCATCCACACCCACTCATCCTGTTTCTTGACTATCAATTTCGATATTATCTTCAAATTTACGTCTAGGTTTTACAAATCGTCCTTCACAATGGGGTTTTCCTGCCATTTTCTGCACTTCTCTTCTGCTGTACATGTCACATGTCCCCCGCCCATCTCTAGCTCCTTAATGTAATCATCCCAATAACAAATGGCGAGTGACGTAAGGTGCTGCACATTGTTCAAAAGTCGTTAACAGTAATGATCTAGGAAGAAGGACTAAATTCGAGCACTGCCTAACACCTACGGCGACTGAAAACAATAATTTGCGACTATATAGTGGGCTTAGTTACTGATACTAACTTCCAGGTGAAAGACTGCACTCCGACAAACAAATCCTCGCCTTTTAAGAGACTCTAAGTTTAACTTTGAATGCACAGTTCATAACAGCCAGCCACTGACCACTAAGAGCCAGTAGAATCCGGTTGAAAACTTAATATTGTATGTCCGAAAGACGGTAACAATATCATTAAGTTCAATCCCAGGTTTAAAGGTGCTCTACCATATTAAGCGACCCGAGAGTGATTACGATCACTGATCTGCCTCTAATGTCGAGGTTAAGGGTGTGTGGAACTATATATCCACTCCCATATTAAGTCCCAGGTAACGTAAGGGCATGTATTGGAATCCTTCATTGTGTCCACTGTGTATGCGTCAAATGCTATCCACAGGGCGAACGGCCTTCTCTATACAATTTCTGAGATGATGATGATAAGGACATGAGCAATCTTCAGGTACTACTGTGGCGCCAGCAACGTTGTTCAGTGGCGTATCGGCAATGTGTCCTTAGGCAAGAATTGGAGTGGCGTTATGCTCTGCACCTCAGCAACGTGAAATAAATTCAGCTGAATTTCAATACAAGGATTGTAATTTCAAGAAGGAAAACTTAAACAATTATTAATTTTGTTGTTCCGTGCAGAGATTCGAGTCCAAATCGGTGTCACTTCCACATTCCGCGCCCCCCACCCAAGACCCCATTCAGTATATTGGGACGGTAACCACTGTTGATACACTGTCAAAGAGTAACCACAGAAACTAAACATGTCCAGACGGCCACAAAACAAGGTGGTGATACTCCCAAGAACTGATAAATGTCAAATTAACCTAAAAATCTAAAAACAAAAACTGTTCAACTTCCTGTGCGCAGCTTCATGCACAGACACGCTATTCAAGTGTTCTAATAATGGCAGTGAGGATGCTGTAACACAGCCATAAATTTACATGTAAGGCGCAACAAACAGAACAGTGGTGGACTGTAGCTGGAAAGCAGTGTTCACCGCGACGTCTTGTCTTGTCGAGTGCTCGCCTCAGGACTATAGCACTCTTATTCAACACGTCACACATGTACCATGCGTGGCTCAACGTAACACCAAACTTATTTTTTCATTTAAATTTCTGGTGCATGTTCTTGGGCTACGTGACCCTGAAGATGACGGCAGTAAGATATTCAAAACAATGGTAGCTATTTACCGGTGTGCACGGTGTAACAAACCGGAAGACTTAACCTTCATTTGGCCCATACATGGTATGCAGCTACTTGATATGGTAAAAAAGGTAAAAGGTAAAGTGATCCCGCTACAGGCCCGGTGTGGCCCAGAGGGTGGGTAGAGGTATAGCTCTACTCTTCCATGACCGCGGCACTAGAAGGGGTGAGTGGTCAGCCCCACGCCCCGGCCGCACTTTACCCCCGGGAAAGACCCGGTACCCATTTTACAGAAGGTTGGGTGGGCACCAGGGCCGGTCTGGACGGGCGGAAGATCTCGTCCCCACCGGGATTCGAACCCGGACCGTCCAGCCCGTAGCTCAGTCGCTATACCGACTGAGCTACCCGGCCCATAGCTAACTGACATGGCAGAAGTGTAATCATAACATGACATCAAAACTTTTCCCACAAACGCTTTGTACTTAAAGTCATAACTACTTGAAATTTATAAATCATGTCCTCATGGCTATAGACAGGGCCAGAATTCTGAATATGAACTTCTTGCAGAAGAAAAGATTATACAGACGGCAATAAACTCTTTTCCTTTTCTGTAGCATTTTGTTTTGTTGAAACATGTGAAATTACAACGTACTTGACGTTAAAATGTAAAAATGTACATCTATTAAAAACACACTTAATCCAGCGGAAAACGTGCTGCGGGTTCAGCATGAGAATGCGTTGGACTGGTCTACTGTAACACCTGCACTTCGGCCAACTGAAATACAGTAAACGAGTGGAATAATACTGCAATACGTGTAGATGGCACAAGATCTGTATCTGAGAGCGACTCATTTAAATTTGCTTACAGATAATACTTTTCTTTCACAGTGCCAGTACTAACTGAGAATGAATGAATGAATGAATGAATGGAATGAATTTCCTTTCCCCATTCTCTAGAGATCAGTGTCCAGTTCGTTCAGTACTGTTTTACTGCTGTCTTCACTTCACTTGCGACTCCTTCACAACGAAAATGTGACCATTAGCTTCGCTCTGTCTTTCCATCTACACGACTCTAACAGTGGGTAAGCCCTGAACAGATTTTCTGCAGATTTTTACTGGACAGTTGCAGTAAAATTTGTTGATATATTCCAATGTGTTTTAAAATCGGACAGGAACATTTAACAATGTGTGCAAAGGACCACGTGTGTCTGTGTGCACCTCGAATGTAACTCGAGAGAAACTCACTAATAATTTATTGGCACGACAATTTGTTGCGAGAAAAAAAAGCTGAAGAGAAAAACAACAGATGTCTTTTATGTCCGGTACATTTTGTCCGTAAGTCTTTCGCTTTTCGCGTAATGAAATTAATGGATGCAAAGGCTTCCGAATGTTTACTCCTCGAGTAAAAGCAAATTTTCCAAATTACATCTGCTGTCTCCCAGATGGCGATATGTCTGATGCTAGACATTTTCCCGGAGGCGAATATATATATTGTGGTTTTATGAGTTATCGCGCCGTGTATTGTGGTAAGCAGTTACCAACTCTTCGGAGGGAAGTGTTACTTCTATCTTCACGGTACATATATGAGTTAGGGGCGTAATTATTGTACTTGCTGAGTGCTTGCGGTAGTCAAAATTGAGAATAATATAATAGATGTGGAGCATGTAATCAATAAGAGAAGACGGCGAATGGTTAGGGGCGCCTGGTGCAGGTAGAGATGCTGCCTCGTTATTTCTCCTACGGAAACCAAAACTGAAGCACCCAGATTCATCCATTGTAATGGCAACTACACGCTCCTCTCGCTGTCTATTGGTCGTTTCTGGGATTTAGTGCCCCACACTTCCACCACTCCTGTTCTTCCGACAGAAAACCAGAATGGGCTTAAAAAGAAATATTTGGCCAGCCAGCGGGACACATCTGCCTTGCTACTGGACTAGAAAGAGCGTGAAATATTCCCGCCCAGATGACCATAATCAGTTGAGGTCCTAAACATTCGTTCGTATCAATTCAGCAAACAATTCAAAACAAGAAGCCTATTTTGCTATAAAATTGACATTAATGTACAATTTACGACCCGATTAATCTGTCCGCGGCTCTAATTTAAACATGAATTTAATTACATACCAATAGGGCAGTGCGTAACTCGTTGATAGCACAATCACACACAGTAACCTACAAAGAATGGTGGTCATATGCACAGAGTATACTAATTTTATTGTAGGAAAAGAGTGTTAGGCTACGGCTTTTGGGTTTCGCGTGTTTAGTGTCACGCTTGTCACGTTCGCTAGCTCCGACTGCGGTTCGTTAAAGCATGTATGACTTCTTATACAGTGTGAATAATAGTGCAGGTATGTTAGGCCCCAAGACAAATTAAGACTACCGATACAACGCGAATCTAAACTGCACGCCATGTAAAATGTGTAACGTAGTATTCACGCGACAAACGACGGCTTCTTTTGTTGTCGTTTCTTTCTTCTAGGTGATATCGAACCTTAATATCATGCATTCGAGTGCTGTCATCTGATGGTGTTTTGGTGTATTATGTGCTCGATGATCAAGCGTTTGCTTCAACTCAGCTCGTACTCCACGCAGAACATAGTTTCTGTTACACTATTTCTTCGGCCTCAACGCCTGACTCATAGAATACGATAAATCGGACCCATGGCAACCAGGGTGTGACTCACACCAACAGTACGCTATTACGCGTAGGATGACATTTAAATGCTTGCTTAGTAATTGCAACATTGCTCACAGTTGTCACGGTTCAAATATATTTTATGGGGGGAAAAAGTGGAAAATTATCGACTCGAACTCACACGTGTGAGAAAAACTTTTTGATAAGTCTTCCTTCCTAAAGTTAACACAATTTTTTTACGCGTATATTTCTCTATAATTACAATTTTCCGATATACCGAGCGTGACCAAAGGACCCACACTATGCATTATTTAAATACATATAACCTTAGACGATACCGAGTTCAGTGGCCGTACGGTCTAAGGCGTGGGTCTGCGGCCGCTCGCTTGTTACGATTGTGCGTTCGAAACCTACCGGGGGCATGGATGTGAGTGTTGTGTGTTGGGAAGTAGAGGTCTCTGCGACGGACCGATCACTTGTTCAGAGCAGTACTACCGAGTGTGGTGTATCTGAGTGTGATCTCGAATACTCAACGATGAGGCGACCTGGGCCCACTAGGACTGTCGAGCCATGAAAAAAAATCTTAGATGGTAAACATTCTTCGTTGTACAGAATTACAGAGTAAAATAGAAATGTATGCGGGCCGTACAATGCACATCGGGCGGAAATCGCTTGACTTACACGATTAGCGCCACACAAAATAAAACAGGCTGGATGCAGTAGGAAGCGTGTGCGGCGATGAACCAAACGCATCGTGTCACTGGCAATCTTCACAGCGTTGATGATGAAGAATTTGTTACCGACTTTTCTGAGGAACTTGAAACCCCCTTCGAAACCTCGGTAAAAAAGGTACCACTCAGCACGGCATCGTGTCTCAGAAGAGTGCAATCTGCAAGAAACTCTCCTGTTTTACTGGATTAAGCCCATTGGAAAGAATACATTTCCTTTAAAAACAGGTTGCAGAACAAACAAGAAGAGCCAGCTGAGACAGTTGTCTACTTTACGTGCTGATCGCACAACACGAATCATTTCGAAGCCAGAGTTGCTTCCACCTTAATCGCACTGTTATCCTAATTCAGTGCGAAGGCTTTCCACCGTCCACCAGACCCCGCTGCAATGCAAGTTGTGTGCTTGTAGTGTGTGACACAACAGGGACCACTGCATTCCACAATCGAAATGGGGATGTGCGTGGCCTGGAACCTTCCACCCAGAAATAAGAAGAAAAGATCTGCATAAAACTTAATTTTACTGTGGCCTTAACGACAAGGTGGGCCGGGTAGCGTGGCCGGTGTAGCTACTGGCTACGGACTGGACAGTCCGGGGATCGAATCCCGGTGGGGGCGAGATTTTCTGCACCTGTTCAGACCGGCCCTGGGGCCCACTCAGCCTCCTGTTCAATGGGTACCGGGTATTTCCCGGGGTAAAGAGCGACCGGGACGTGACGCTGACCCCTCACCCCTTCTATTGCCGTGGTCAAGAAAGAGTAGAGCTATACCTCTACTCCCCCTATGGGCCGTACGGCCTGTACAGAGTCTCAGTGCCTGTACAAGGGTGCATTTTACCTTACTTTTATTTTAAAGACAAAGACCTACATCGAATGTCTCATATCGATTAAGTCATCACGTGAAAATAGCCACAGAGTGCAGTTTTGCAAAACCAAACGAGTGTAGGACGCAGAGAGGTGGCCCACGCATCCATAAAAGTGTTCGTGTCTGGACAAGGTGTATAACGGGTGACGTGCCACTACATACTGAAGATGGAGACCGTTCCTGACCACGAAATGTTGTACTCTATTTACTGCTTACTTTTATTAGGCTCAAAAAATTTTAAAACACCAGACGTTGGATAAAAGCCAAGGCGCTGTTAGTCTCGAACATAACTTGAAGCTGGTTTAAATGGTTTCAGTTAAGGAAAGTTTTTCGGTACTCCAGATAAGTATGTTCCAAAGTACGAGTAACTTATGATGTAAGTTGCGTTACGTGTATACTGTATATGGATTTAGTATATAATACTGCGCGTTACATGTTTGCTCAAAACACTGCTGAGTAATCACATTACTGATAGTTGCAATACACACCGCACTGTATACCAAGATATAACGCGTTTAATGTGTGTGTGTGTGTGTGTGTGTGTGAATTTGTCGCTTGTGCTAACTAGATGAACTGAGCTGATATTGCCTTTAAATGGAGTTACACCGAGTTGGAGAAGAAGATTGCTGCTAGTTTCTGTACACACAGTATCATAGTGCGGTTAGTACAGCAACGCAAACATTTCATACGTCGACATTCAGCTATATTCGACGTGCCTGCGTTACAAATAGCGTTCTCGTGTTTATTTTCTGGAATTACTTAGTTGTGACAGGCTTGATGGAATTTTTCTTTTCCCCGTTTGCTCACGCGTTTTAGCGAAGAATGAAGGTGTTAATGGCGGTGCGTATTCACACGACAGTCTTCCTAGTTGTAAAGCAGCGTAGTGTTACGGCTGACTACCAGCGTGTCACAGTAACACCCTGCCTCCATCTTCAGGTCTGAAGTTTTCCTCTCCCAACACTCAAGATAGAGGCAACGCGTTACTTCATGACGGTGATTCTCGTCGATAAGAATACACGCTTTCACAACCCAGGAGGCCATATTTTAATTTATTATTGAGTTTTATAATCTACTGTAGCTACATGTGGGTCCGGTAGCTCAGTCGGTACAGCGACTGACTACGGGCTGCACGGTCCGGGATCGAATCCCGGGGGGAACGAGATTTTTCGCCCGTCCAGACCGGCCCTGGGGTCCATCCGGCCTTCTGTACCATGGGTACCTGGTATTTCCCGGGGGTAAAATGCGGCCGGGGTTTGACGCTGACCACTCACCCCCTTCTAGTGTCGCGGTCACGGAAGAGTAGAGCTATACCTCTACCCACCCTCTGGGGCACACCGGGCCTGTAACGGGAACACTTTACTTTTACCTTTACCTTACTGTAGCAACATACATTCTGTTCACCGAGATTTTATCGATTTAATTTGAAAGGAAGAGACAGACACTTAACTTACAAGCCCAAAAAGATTTTAAATTTTCTTATCTATAGAAACACACACACCCGTGAAATTATAATGTCTTAAAGTTGTAGGGCGGTACGAACAGATACCACTTTGCTTTATAAACTTAAGTTTTTACAGATTCAAAACTATTAAGGAGAAATATGATAACGAATAGTGTTTTTTTTTTAGTTAATATATCAAATTCCCTTCTTGTTGCGTGTGAATCCTGTAGAGGACCAGTAAACACATCAGTCACAGTAACCCTATTCTTAAGTTATTCATAGAACTGTGCAGTGCTACAAACACGTACTAACTACAAGATTATATTAACACATCAAGAAACAACACAGCTATACTAAACAAGACTGACTGACCTTCGACGAAGAAGTAGGAGGTCACATTCTTCAGGTTCTCCATGATGGGGTTCACGGTGTCGAAGGTGAGTGTGTGGAGAGCATTGTCACGAAGATCCAAAAAATGGATGTTAGGTACCCCACAGAGGATATCGTTGCCTAGTGTTGTAAGTCTGTTCTCGGAGAGAGTCAAGCGATTCAGGCGTGACAATCCTTCAAAAGCCCTATCCCTGATGTACTGAAGCACATTGCGGTCCACACTTAACTCCACAAGATTCGGCATCTCAAAAAATGTGTGATCTCCTAGCATCCGCAACCTATTTTCTTGCAGGTTTAAAATCTTCAGCGACTTTAACCCTGCGAAAGTGTCTCGAGTAATGACCTGCAGCTGATTACCGTTCAGTTCTAGTTCCTCTAGACTGCGCAGGTGCGAGAATGCCCGATCGTGAAGCACACTCAAGTTATTGCGATCTACATACAACTTCTTCAGCTCTGGCAGACCGACGAACACCTCACGACGAAGCTCGGCTATTCTGTTCTCATCCAGAGTTACCTGTGTGAGATTAGGCAGTCTCGAAAAAGAATGCAGTTTCAGATCAATAATTTGGTTCCGTGTCATTGTGATTTCCTGAAGAGAAGACAGGTTTGCGAAAGCGTAAGGTGTTAACTCTGCAATGTTGGCATACTGGATTTCAAGCTCCAGCAGACGTTTCAGGTGGGACAGTGCTCTCGTAGGAACAAACTTCAAGGTACCATCCGGTCGGATTTTAAACTTGAGTCTTTCCATGTTTTTCTGAGTCGTAAAGTAATCCCAGACCGCGTCATCCTGGTGTAACCCGCTGAATATCCAACAGGTTGCGTCTGATGCATTCTGATATTCCATTTTGTCACAAAAGCAATCTATGGTCCGATTAGGGTCTTGGTTTTCACATAGATTCTCAGCGTTTCTAGAGCTAGGACTCTTTCCCCTGTCTTTGTCTTTACGGCCTCGACCAGAAACATTGTGCACCAAAAAAGCCGTACATACAAGCAATAACAGCAGCAGATTGCTGGTCATGTTGATACGGATTGTTCAATGCACTGAGAGTCTGAAACAAAGGAAAAGGAGAAGAATTAGTATCACGACTCTCATCCTGAAATTAGAAACGAAACAAAGATAGCCAAAAACGGGTAAGGAAACATAAAAGAATAAATAAGGAAGCGCAAGAATAGGAGTAAATAAGGAGTGATTTCTATTGACTAGCAAGGAGACACACACACACACACACACACACACACACACACGCACAGCTGAAAATATTGTAATGTAGTCTTGCTTACAATTCGCGTCGAGTGTCGCTTATATAAAAAACACAAAAATAAGGTAAATAGGTTTTATTACATATTTGTGTTGATGATGGTCCTTTCGTGCCAGTACATGTAACGCGATGTGAAAACGAAAAGATTTTACAATAAATTACAGTTGTGTTTGACAGCGACCGTTCTTACTAATTGTTTACCTATAAAACATAACGAGTTTTCATTCATCAACACAAAGGATTTTGTGTAAACATATTGGATCCTGATGGTTTTAATTATTTATTACTCTATTACCTAGTAATTAACATTTTAGGAGGCGTATAGAATAAGAATAAACTATTGTTGCATGTCCACGATGTTCTGAAGTATTGCTGTCGGAGATGTATAGAGTCCACAGTGCAACATAAGCCTCTTGACCCGGCCTGCGGTAAATACACGTACAGTCAGTCCCATTTCACAAAATGCAACACAAAAACAAACTATTATAATCGTTCAAATGAACAGATTATGTTTCGTGTACGCTGCAGTTGGTCTAAATAAAAAGCGAGGCTTTTATTGCTATACAAGGAGCTCAAATATGCGTATTTAGGTTGGTACATACCATCAATCACTTTATCTCGGGGCGGGGGGGGGGGGCACACAATGAAATTTTATTACTTACAGAGTCGTTGAAGGTCGCTATTATATGACTGCTATAAAAGTATCAAAAGTTGTTACTTGCTAAGTATTTATAAAACTTTATTCTTATAATAAAAACCAACGAGATGTACTAATTTCTCAAATTTATTTTTGGAATAGAACTCTACATGTTTCGTAGAGTTATTCTGTCTATCATCAGGAGTCTAGTACTGTATACACAGCAATAGATGTATGTCATACAGGTCATGCTGAATGCTTGCTAGCAAGCAGCCAACATAACCCGTATGACATACATATATTGCTGTGTATACAGTAATATACTCCTGATGATGGACAGAAAACCTGTACAAAAACATGTAGAGTTCTATTCCAAAAATAAATTTGAGAAATTAGTGCACAGCGTTGGTTTTATTATAAGAATATATCAAGATGCACGGTCCTCAGATTGTCAAATACTTAGGGCACAATTACTTATTATAACATTAAAATTGTATTGCTTCGGATATTTTAATCTGACGAATTTAAACTTAGAATTTACTGATCCGAAAATAATTAAGTTGTTTGTAAACGCGTAAGGAGACCCAACTCATGTCGCACAGCCCCCAGGGCTCCGCGAAACACAGTTTGGAAAATCGTGTTTCAATTAATGTCTTCAATCACTCGTTATGATACTGACTGTGTACAAGTCGACTAACAGGGACCGCAACTGATATTTTGGTAGGAAACACATGGGGCGTAGCTGTGTGGGTGTTTGGATCGTGCCATGTCCCACGCCGTCAGCTGCACAGCAGACGTCCAGATTCGATCCCAGGCCAGTCTGTTTAGGATTTTTGGTGGAAAAAGAGGCACTGGGAAGCACTCCGGTTTTTCCCGTCCGTATCATTCCACCAATGCTCCCTTCTCAGTAACGAGATACCGACGCTATGTAACTTGAGCACTAGTGAATGCAGTAATGAACTTTCGTTTCCATAAAATACGAGGAATTTCTTGACTATCTGAGAACAGGTCAGCTTAATTATAAGGACTTTGCTCCATGGAGCAAGTAAGTAAGTAAATAAGTAAGAATGTAACCTTAACATGGCAACGTCTTTACATTATTTTAAAATGTTAAGGTGTTTTTTTTATGTTTTGCTGACCGTGCATCTCAGTATAATCTTTGTAATTAACCAACTTAGTACACAAATTCTTGTTTTATAATAAGTTTATTATATGCCTCTACATGTTTCGAGCACTATGTGCTCATCATCAGGAGGTCAAAATTGTATTATACAGCA
>Ga0123353_10006894_pt1 | contig 15260 bp, 41 predicted proteins | sample TergutLab28metaG_3_FD_92763 | JGI IMG/M metagenome (GOLD analysis project Ga0123353, IMG submission 92763) | Labiotermes labralis P3 segment gut microbial communities from Petit-Saut dam, French Guiana - Lab288 P3 | ecosystem: Host-associated > Arthropoda: Insects > Digestive system > Gut ... | reverse complement strand
TAGTAGTAGCAGTAGTAGTAGTAGTAGTAGAAATAGTAGTAGTTTTAGTAGTAGTAGTTGTAGATGTGCTAGTAGTGGTGGTGCGGTTGGTGATTTAGTGGTAGTATTAGTAGTAGGAGTAGTAGTAGTACTAGTAGTAGATGTGGTGATGGTGGTTGAAATAGTAGTAGTATTAGTGTTGCTGGGCGTGGTGGGGTGGTGGTAGTATTAGTAGCAGCAGTATTAGTCTTAGTAGAAGTAGTAGAGTTATTAGTAATAGTAGTAGTATTGGTGGTGGTGGTTGTGTTGGTGGTGTTAATATTATTAGTATTAGTAGAGGTGGTGTTGGTAGTGGTGTTGGTGGTGTTGGTAATAGTAGTAGTAGTGGTAGTAGTAGTAGTAGTAGTAGTGGTTGTGGTGAGTTTAGTGGCGTGGTTGTAGTATTAGAAGTAGCAGTAGTGGTAGTATTAGTAGTAGTTTTGATAGTGGAGTTGGTAATAGTATTAGTAGAGGTGGTTTGGTTGGTGTGGTGGTGGTATTATTAGTAATAAATTTAGTAGAATTAATAGTAGTGATGGTGGTGTTGGTGCTGGTGGTAATAGTAGTAGTATTATTAGTGGTGGTGGTGGTGGTGGTGATTTGTTTCTAGTATTAGTAGTAGCAGTGGTAGTAGTAGTAGTAATAGTAGTAGTAGTAGTATTAGTAGTAGTAGTAGTGGTATTGGTAGAGGTGGGTGTGGTGATTTGGTGGTAGTATGAGTAGTAGGAGTAGTAGTAGTACTAGTAGTTGTAGTGCTGGCGGGGGTGGTGGGGTGGTGGTAGTATTAGTAGTTTTAGAAGTAGTAGTAGTAGTAGTAGTATTGGTGGTGGTGGTGGTGGTGGTGGTAATAGTATTAGTAGTAGTAGTGGTGGTGTTGGTGGTGGTGGTAATAGTAGTAGTAGTAGTGGTGGTGGATGTGGAGGGGTGGTGGGAGTATTAGTAGAAACAGTATTATTAGTTGTAGTAGTAGTAGTTGTTGTTGTTGTTGTTGTAGTGGTAGTGTTGGTAATAGTAGTAGTAGTAGTTGTAGTGGTGGTGGTGTGGTGGTAGTATTAGTAGTAGCAGTAGTAGTAGTAGTCATTCTGGCGGTGGTGGTAGTGGTGGTAATGGTAGTAGTAATAGTGCTGTTTGTGATGGGAATGTTGGGTGGTGGTAAAATTAGTAGTAGCAGTAGTAGTAGTAGTAGTAATAGACGTAGAAGTAGTAGTGGTGGTGGTGGTGTTAATAGTGGTAGCAATAGTGGTGGTGGGTTTGTGGGGTAGTGGTAGTATTATTAGGAGCAGTAGTAGTAGTAGTAGAATTAGTTGCAGTGGTGGTTTTGGTTGTAATAATAGTAGTAGTAGTAGTGGTGATTGTGGGGTTGGTGGAGTGGTGTTAGCATTAGTAGTAGCAATAGCTGTAGAAATATAAGTAGTAGTGGTGTTGGTGGTGGTAATAGTAGTAGTAGTTGTGGTGTTGGTGGTGGTGGAGTGGTGGTAGTATTAGTAGTAGCAGTAGCAGTAGAAGTAAAAGTAGTAGTTGTGTTGGTGGTGGTAATACTAGTAGTAGTTGTGGTGTTGGGGGTTGTGTTGTGTTGGTAGTATTAGTAGTAGTAGTAGTAGTAGTAATAGTAGTTGTAGTGGTGGTGGTGGTAGGGGTGGTGTTATGTTGGTAGTATTGTTAGAAGCAGTAGCAGTAGTAGTAGTAGTAGTAGTAATAGTGGTGGTGGGGGGGTGGTGGCGTGTTGGTAGTATTAGTAGATGCAGTACTACTAGTAGTAGAAAGAGTAGTAGTATTAGTAGTTGTGTTAGTGGTGGTGTTGTGTTTGGTGGGCTGGTGGTAATACTAATAGTAGCAGCATTTTTATTATTAGTATTAATAGTAGTAGTAGTATTAGTGGTGGTAGTGGTGGTGGTGTTGACGGTGGTAATATTAATAGTAGTAGTAGTGGTGTTGGTGGGGGTGGTGGGGTGGAGGTAGCATTAGTAGTAGAAGTAGTAGTAGTAGTAGTAGTAGTAGTAGTAGTTGTTGTAGTGGTGGTGGTGGTGGTGGTGGAGGTGGTGTTAATTTTAGTAGGTGTAGTAGGGATGGTGGTGGGGGTGGTTGGGTGTTGGTAGTATTAGTAGTAGCAGTAATAGTTGTAGTAGTAGTAGTAGTAGTAGTAGTAGTAGAAGTAGTAGTAGTAGTGGTGGTGGTGATTTTAATATTAGTTGTAATAGTTGTTGGAGGTTTTGGTGTGGTGGTAGTATTAGTATTAAAAATTGTAGTAATAGTAGTAGTCTTGGTGGTGGTTGTGTTTGTGTTGATGGTGGTAATAATAGTAGTAATAGTGGTGGTGGTGGAGGAAGTGGGGTGGTGGTAATATTAGATAAGCAGTAGTAGTAGTAGTAGTAGTAGTAGTAGTATTGGTGGTGGTGGTGGTGGAGGTGGTGGTGTTAATTGTAGTAGTAGTTGTGGTGATGTTAATAATAGTAGTAATGATAGTGGGAGTGGTGGAGTGTTTGTAGTATTAGTAGTAGCTGTAGTAGTAGTAGTAGTAGTTGTAGTATTAATATTGGTTGTGGTGTTGGTGGTAATAATAATAGTAGTGGTAGTGTTGTTAGTGGGGTTGTTGGGGTGGTGGTAGTATTAGTAATACCAGTAGTAGTATTAGAAGAAGAAGTAGTAGTATTAGTAGTAGTAGTAGTAGTTGTAGTAGTAATGTTGGTAGTGGTGTTGGTAATATTAGTAGTATTATTGGCGGCGGGGGTGCTGGGGTGATGGTAGTATTAATAGTGGTATTAGTAGTAGTAGTAGTAGTAGTAGTATTGGTGGTGGTGGTGGTGGTGGTAATAGAAATAATATTAGTAGTGGTGGTGGTGGGGTTGGTTGTGTGCTGATAGTATTAGTAGTAGCATTAGTAGTATTATTAGTAGTAGTTCTAGTGGTGTTGATTGTGGTAATTGTAGTAGTAGTGGTAGTGATGGTGGTGGGGAGGTGTTATAATTGTTCGTAGCAGTAGTAGTAGTAGTAGTAGGAGTAGTAGTGGTAGTAGTAGTAGTAGTAGTAGTCGTGCTGGTGGTGGTGGTTGTAGTAGTAGTAGTAATAGTAGTAGTAGTAGTAGTGGTGATGTTGGAAATGTTGAGGTGTTGGTATTATAATTTGTAGCATTAGTAGTAGTAATAGTAGTATTAGTAGTAGTAATAGTAGTAATAGTATTGGTGGTTGTGGGGGTGGTGGTGTGGTGGTAGTATTAGTAGTAGCAGTATTAGTAGTAGTAATAGTAGTAGTAGTATTAGTAGTGGTAGTGGCGGTTGTAGGGTTGTGGTAGTATTAGTAGTAACATTAGTAGTAGTAATAGTAGTATTGTTGGTGGTGGTGGTGGTAATAGTAGTAATAGTAGTAGTAGTAGTAGTAGTGATGGTGTTGGGGGTTGTGGGGTTGTGGTGGTATTAGTATTAGCGGTAGTATTAGTAGTATTAGTAGTGGTGATCGTGGTGGTGGTAATATTAGTAGTAGTAATGTTGGTGGGGATGGTGTGGTGGTGGTAGTATTAGTACTAGCAGTAGTAGTAGTATTAGTAGTAGTAGTGTTGGTGGTGGTGTTGTTGGTGGTAATAGTATTACTAGTTGTGGTGGTAGTGGGAATGGTGGGGTGGTTGTAATATTAGTAGTAGTAGTATTTTTAATATTATTTGTAGTAGTATTAGTAGTAGTAATAGTAGTGGTGGTTTTGGTGGTGGTAATAGTAGTAGTCGTATTGGTGGTGGGGGTGGTGAGGTGATGATAGTATTAGTAGTAGCAGTATTAGTAGTAGTAGTAGTGGTGTTGGTGGTAATAATATTAGTGGTTTTAGTGTCGGTGGTGGGGTGGTGGTAGAATTAGTAGTAGTAGTAGTAGTAGTAGTACTAGTATTAGTAGTATTAATGGTAGTAGTGGTGGTGGTGGTGGTGGTGGTAGGGGTTTGGTAGTATTAGTAGAAACAGTAGTAGTAGTATTAGTGGTAGTATGGGTGGTGGTGGTGCTAATAGTAGTAGTAGTAGTAGTGGAGTTGGCGGGGTGCTGGGGTGATGGTAGTATTAGTAGTAGCATTAAAAGTGGTAGTTTTAGTAGTAGTAGTAGTGGTGGTTGTAGTGGTCGTAATTATAGTAGTAGTAGTGGTGGTGGGGATGGTGGGGTTCTGGTAGTATTATTAGTAGCAGTAGTAGTATTAGTAGTGGTGGTGGTGGTGGTGGTGTTGGTGGTGGTGATGGTGGTGATGTTGGTAATAGTAGTAGTAGTAGTGGTGTTGGTGGGGGTAGTGACGTGGTGGTATTAGTAGATGTAGTAGTAGTAGTAGTAGTAGTAGTAATAGTCGTAGTGGTGGTGGTGGTTGTAATAATAGTAGTAGTAGTGATGGTGGCGTTGGTGGGTTGGCCGTAGTATTAGTATTAGTAGTAGTAGTAGTATTAGTAGTAGTAGTAGTAGTAGTAGTGTTTGTTGTGGTGGTGGTGGTAATAATAGTAGTAGTATTAGTAGTGATGGTGGTTGGGGTGGTGGGGTGATGTTGGTGGTGGTAATAGTAGTAGTAGTAGTAGTCTCTGGGCATGTTACCGTTAACGGTACGATCCCTGAGCACCGTAACGTTGTCACTCTTGTCCCTGTGTCAATACTGTTTCTGCAGCGGGTCGTGGGAACTCTATCGGTACAGGTGGGTTGCCTTGTCACTGTTCCTATGCCTGTGCGTTCCCTTGGCACAATACGGGTGCCGGTGCTGTCCCTGGGCACGGTGACGTTTCTGTTGCGTTCCCTGCGCACGGTACCTCTACGTGGGTAGTCCCTGCGTACGTCAACCGTTACCCTGTGAAACCTGGACACCATACCATTACCTATGCGTTTCCTAGTCGCGCTACCGATACCGCTGCGATCCCTGGGCACACTACCGTTACCGGTGCGTTCCCTGTTCACCGTAAAGTTGCCGACGCGTTCCCTGGGCACAGCATCGCAACCGGTGTAATATCTTGTCAAAATGACAGTAGCGCTGTGTTCCCTGGACACGGTAACGTTGCGGTTGCATACCCTGGGTACATTAAATTCAACGATACGATTCCTGGCACGATACCATTGCCGCTCAAGACCCTGTGGGCGGTACCGCTACCTGTACGGTTCCTGGGCAATTTGCCGTTGACTCTGCTTCCATGTGCACGGTACCGTTACCGGTGCGTTTTCTGGGCACGTTTCCTCTGCCGTTGCGGTCCCTGGGCAGGGTACCGTTAACGGTGCGGGCCCTGGGAACGGTACCGGTGCGGCCGCGGAGCCTAGGCACTCTAGCTTTACCGCTGCAATCCCTGAGAACGGCAACGGTAACGGTACGTGTGTAGCGGCGGTCCCTGGACTAGGTACCGTGTCCATTTCGGGCCCTAAGAACAGTACTGATGCCACTGCGTTCCCTGGGCACGTTTCCGTTACCCATACGTTCCCCGTGTGCGTTACCTGTGCCCCTACGTTCTCAGGGACACAGTACCGGTAATTCTAAAATCTATGCGCATGGTACCGTTACCTTTGCGGACCCTGGACACATTAACGTAGCCGCTGCAGTCACTGGGCAAGGTAATAGTATTCCTGTGTTCCGTGGGCCCGGTACCAATGCCGCTGCGGTCCCTGAAGTGGGTAACCTTATCGGTGCTGTCCCTGTTCTAGGTAGCGGCAACGTTGCTGTCCCAGGGCACGTTAACGTTCCCGGTACGATCACTGGAAACATAAACGTTTCCGCTGCGTTCCCTGGGTGTATTACTGGAATCGCTGCCTACCTGGGCACGGTACCGGTGACAGTGCAATCATTGGTCAAGGTACCTGTGACGCTGCGTTCCCTGAGCACGGTACCATAAATGTTTCGGCCCTGGGCACGCGTACGGATACCGCTGCGATCCCTGGGTCCGGTACCGGTGAGGCTGCGTTCCTGGTTCCATTACCGATGACGCTGTTTCCGTGGGTACGTTAACGTTACCGTCGGTTTCCGTGTGTACGGAACCGAAACCGGTACGTTCCCTGGGTACAATACCGTCGCCGTTTCGAACCCTAGGCACGGTACTGGTACCGGTGCGTTTCCTTGGGACGGTACCAGTACCGGTGCCTTCCGTAGGCACGATAACGGCGCCATGAGGTCCCTGCGCACGGCTTCCGGTACCGGTCCTTTCCCTGGCCACAATAACGCATACGCTGCGGTCCCTGGATACGGTACCGATTCCGCTGCAATCCTTGGGAGTGGTAGCGTTCCCGGTGCGTTCGCTGTCTCGGATTTGATACCGGTGAGTTCTCTGGAAACGGTTGTTTTTCCGGTGCGTTCCCAGGGCACGTTAGCGTTTCCCGTGCTGTCTGTGGGCACGTTAACGTTGCCGGTGTTGTCCCTAAGCAAGTTACCGATACCGGTGAGTTTTCTAGGAATAGTACCGCTAACGCTTTGTTGTCTGAGCACGGCAACTGTGACGCTGCGATCCCTGGGATCAATAGAGCTTACAGATGAGATCCTGGGTACGTTGCCTGTACCGCAGTGTTCCCTGGGCACGATACCGGTACCGGTGTGTTCCGTGGGCACGTTACGGTTCCAGGTGCACTCCGTGTGCAAATTACAGGCGTAGTTGCCCTCTCTTGGTAAGGTACCGTTGCCGCTGCTTTCCACTGGCTCGGTGCTGTTACCGCTGGGATCCTTGGCGCGGTACCAGTGTTTCTGCGGTACCTGGTTACGGTAACATTGACGCTGCGGTTCTTGGGCACGGTACATGAGTGTTCCCCGGGCACGTTATCGTTGCCGCTTCGGTCCATGGCCACAGTAACGGTAAAGATGTGGTACCTGGGTACGTTACCGTAAACGGTGAGGTCCCTGGGAACATTACCGGTTGTGGTAACCGTAACGTTGCCCTGCGTTCCCTTGGCACTTTACAGTTGCCGGTGCAGTCTATGGGTACGGTACCGGTGCCGCTTGGCTCCATGGGCATCTTACAGCTACCAATGAGTTCCCAGGACATGGTTATAAATCCGCCGCGTTCCCAGAACACGTAACCTTTACGGGAGCATTCCCTGGACATTTTAAAGTTGACGCGGCGATCCGTGGATAAGGTAGTGCTTCCGCTGAGTTTCCTGGTCACGGTAACGTTGCAGCTGCTGTTTGTTGGCACGACCCCGAACCCCAGTGGTCCCTTACCACACTATCGGTACCGGTGCGGTCCCTGGGCAGAGTGCCGGTAACTTTACGTTCCCTAGGGACAATACCGTTGCCGGTGCGGCCCCTGGTCACGGTACTGGTGTTGTTGCGTTCCGTGGGGACGGTTCCTGTTCCGGAATGTTCCCTGGGCACGTTACCGGTAACGCTGCTGTCCCTGGGCACGCTACCAATAACGTTGCATTTCGTGTTCACGGAACCGTTAACGCTGCGTCCCTGTGAATGGTAACGTTATCGGTGCAATCCCTTTTCACGTTACCGGTGCCGCTGCTCTCCTTGGGCACGGTACAGGTACAGCTGTGTTCCCTGGGCACGGAAACTTGCGGGCTGCGTTCCCTGTGCAGGGTACCGTTACCGGTGTGCCTCTGTGAACGTTAGGGGTGCCGAAGCGATCCCTGGGCGCATTAAGTTTAACGATATTACGCCTTGGCACGGTTTCGGTGCCGTTGAATTCCCTGGGCTCGGTAGCGGTACCAGTGCGTTCCCTGGGCTAGTTGCCGGTGACGTTGCAGTCCCGGTGCCCGATTCCGTATATTGTGCGATCCCTGGGCACGTTTCCTTTGCCGCTGCTTTCCATGGGCACGGTACCGGTGCCGCTGCAGTCCCTGAGGACAGTAACGTTCATGCTGCGACCCTGAGAATGTTACCGTTTCCGCTGCGAACCGTGGGCACTTTAGCGGTAACGGTGGGTTCGTTTGACTCTTTACCAATGCCGCTGCGGTCCCTCGGCTCGTTACCGTAGTCTCTGCGATCCGTGGACTAAGAAACGTTAACATTGCGGTCCCTAGGAATGGTTCCGTTGCCGGTGCCGCAACGATCCCTGCGCATGGCAAAGTTACCGATGCGTTCCGTGGGCACGGGACACCTGACGCTGCGGTCCCTGAGCAAGTTACCGTTGCCGCTGTGTTTCCAGCTGCAAGGTACCGGTAACGCTCAATCTCTGGGCACGTTAACGTTACCAGTGCTTTCCGTGGGCATAGTACTGGTGCTGCTGTTTTCACTGGGCACGGTACTGGCACCTGTGCGATCCGTGGGAACAGTAAATTTGCCGCTGCGGTCCCTGCGATTGGTAAACTTATCGGTGTGATCCCTGGGCTAGTTAGCGGTGCCGCTGTTGTCCCTGCACACGGTACCTGTGTCGGCAATTTCCCTGGGCTCATTACCGATGCCGCTTCATTCCCTAGGCACGGGCCTGTTACCCGTGCGTACAATGGTTTAGTTACCGATATCGATGATGACCCTGGACACGCTAACAGTGCCGCCGATGTCCCTGTGCATGGATCCCGTTAACTGTACGTTCACTGGGCACAGTACCGTTGACGCTGTGGAGCCTCAGTACGGTACCTGAAACGCTACGTTCCCTGGGCATGCTACCGGTTCCGTTGCGTTTCCTGGGCACGGTACCGTTACCTGTGGGGTTTATTGGCACGGTAGATTTGCCTGTTCAGTCCCAGGGCACGATAAATTTACGGTGCGGTGCCTGGGCATGTAACAGTTGTCGGTCCCTAGGCACGATACCGGTGCTAGTGCGTTCTCTGCTCACATTACCGGGAACGCCGCGTTCCTTGGGCATGCTACCGTTAGCGCTGCGGTCCCTGGCACGTTACCGTTGCCGCTGCGTTATATGAGAAAGATTTCGGTGCCGCTGCGTTCCCTGTGTACAGTACCTGTAACGGTTTGTACCCTGGGGACGATACATTTGCCGCCGCGTTCCCTGGAAACGGTACCGTTGCCTCTGCGGTCCTTGGGTACGGTACCGATACCGCTGAATTCCCCGGGCTCCGTACCTGTATCGCGCGTTTCCTGGGTTGGTACCGATAACGTTGCGGTCCCTGAGCATGTTACAGGTGCCGATACGGCCATTGTAACCTTACCGATGCTTTCCCTTGGCACGGTACTTTTGGCCGTGCGGTGACTGGTTTCCATATATGTGTCGGTGTAGTCCTGGGCACAGTACCGGTGCCGCTGCAGTCCCTGTATATGATACCGTTAACGGTGCGGACCCTGAGCACGGTAACGGTGCCGCTGCGTTCCCTGGGCAAAATACCGGTGACGGTGCTTTATCTGGACACGGTACCGATTCCCCTGCGTTCCCTGGGAACGGTACCGTTAACGCAGCGTTCCTTGGACACGATACCGGTTCCGGTGTAATCCCAGGGCACGATACGGTATCGGTGATTTCCCTGGGCACGGAACCGTTGCCGTTGCGTTCCGTTTTCAAGTCAACGGTAACATTGCGGTACCTGGGTATGGTACCGAAGCCGTTTCGTTACATGAGCAAGGTACCGGTACCGGTACGTTTCCTGGGAATGTTACCGTTACCGCTACCGTCTCTGGGCACTGTGCCGATGCCTCTGATTTCCTTGTGCACGTTAACGTTGCCGCTGCTTTCCCTGGGCACGGAAATGGTAAGGTTGCGGTCCCTGGTCATGATACATGTGCCGCTGGGTTCACTGCGCACGGTAACGGTAAATTTGCATTTCATGGTCATGGTAAAGTTAACGCTACCGGCCCTGGGTACGGGATCTACACCCCTGAGAACCTTGGGCGCTTTATCGATTGCCGCTCCCGTCCCTCGGCACGGTAACGGTTCCGCTGCTGTCCTGCGAATGTTACCGAAAGGAGCTGATGTCCCTGGGCAGTGTACCGTTAACCCTGCGGACCCTGGGCACTGTACCGTTGCAGCTGCGTTCCCTGGGCACGTTACCGGTAACACGGGATCCTTGGGCTAGTTACCGTTGCCGTTGCAGTCTCAGGGACACCTTAACTTTACCGCTCCAAACTCTGGGCCCGATAACTTTACCGGTGCGGTCCGAGGGCACGGTAGGAGTGCCGCTGCGGTCACTGGGCACGGTAATGATACCGGTGCGTTCAGTGGACCCCGTACCGTTGCCGCTGCGACCCCCGAAAATGGTATCCTTATCGGTGTCTTCCCGCGTTTAGGTAGCGCTACCGCTCTTTCCCTGAGAACGGTAACTGTATCATTGCTGCCGCTGGACACGGTACCGTAACGGCTTCAGTCCCTGGGCAACTTGCTTTAAACGCTGTGGTCCCTGGGCACAATATCGTTGACGATCTTGTCCCTGGGCCCGGTACCGTTGACGCTGCGTTTCCTGGGCACTATACAGGTACCGTTCTGATTCCTGTGCACGGTTCCGGTACACGCACTGGTGTGTTCCCTGGCTACGGTACGGGTACCGGTGCTGCCCATGTGCATGTAAAGGGTGCCGTCGTGGTCTCTGTGCACGGTACCGTTTATGGCCCGTTGCATGGGCAAAATTAATTTGCCGCTGCCGTCTCTAGGCACGGTACTGTAACCGGTGTGTTCCCTGGCTACGGTTCCGTTACCAGTGCTTTCCCTGAGCACGGTAACATTGCCGTCGTGGTCCCTGTGCACGGGTCTCTCTACCCAACGTTTCCCTGGGTACATTAACATTGTCTCTGCGGTCTCTGAGTACGGTACCGGTAAGGCTGCAGTCCCTGGGCACGGCACAATTACCGGTACGTAGTCTGGGCACGGTAGAGTTGCCGGTGCGGTCCCAGGGAACGATAACTTTTCCGGTGTTGTCCTTGGGTACGTTACCGTTGCCGGTGCGGTCGCTGGGCACGTTACCGGTAACGCTGAGTTCCCTGGGCATGGTAACGGTATCGCCTCTATCCCTGGGCACGGTACCGGTGCCGCTGTTTTCCCGGACACGATTCTCGTAATAGTGGGATCCTGGGCATATTACCGGTGTTTCTACGGTCCCCGTCAAAGTAATGTTGCCGCTGCATCCCCTGGGCACGATAGCGGCACCTGTGCGTTCCCCGGGTTCGTTATCGTTGCCGGCGCGGTCTATGGTCACGGTCCCGGTACAGGTGTGTTACATGGGCTCAGTACCGTTACCGGTGTGGTCCCTGGGCACAGTACCGTTGGCGGTACGCTCCAAGGGCATGGTACTAGTAACGGTACAGAGCCTGGTCAAAGTAACTTTGCTCCTGAGGTACCTAGGCCCATTGGAGTTGCTGGGGCGTTCTCAGCTCACGTTACCTGTGCCGCTGCATTCCCTTGGCACATTAACTTTAACAATAGGATGCCTGGGCTCGGTACCGGTGCCGCTGGGTCCCTGGACACGGTATCGATAACCTTGCGGTCCCTGGGCAATTTGCCGTTGGCGCTGCGATCCCTGTGCTCGGATCGGTAACCTTTGTGGTCCTTGAGCACGGTTTCTCTGCCGATGTGGTCCCTGGGCACGTTACCGGTGCCGCTGCGTTCCTTGTACCGGTACCGATGCGAGCCCTCAGCCCGGTAGCGATAACGGTGCGGACCCTGGACACGTTACCAATTCCGCTGCGATCCATGGGTTCGTTACCGTTGCCTCTGCGGTCCGTGGACAAAGAACCGATACCATTGTTTCCATGGGCACAGTACCTGTGCCGCTGCTATCCCTGAGCACGGCACTGGTAACAATGGGTTCTCTGGGCACGGGTCCGGTCCCGCTTCTTTCCCTGGGAACTTTAACGTTACCGGTGCGGTTCCTTGTCACGGTACCTGCGCCGGTGCAGTTCCTTGGGCTCCGTATATTTGTCGGTGCCGTCGTGGGCACTGTTCAGTTGCCAGTGCAGTCCCTGAGCATAGTAACTTTACCGGTGTGGTCTCACGGCACGGCACTGTTATTTTCCCTGTGCAATGTAATGTTTCAGGTGCGTTCCGTGTGCAAGACAACGGTAACGTTGCTGTCCCTGGGCATGGTACCGGAGCCGTTGGGTTCCCTGAGCACGGTACCGGTAGCGGTGAGTTTTCTGGGCATGTTACACGTACCGCTGCATTCCCTGGGCAAATTACCTGTGCCTCTGATTTCCCTGCGAACGCTAACGTTGCCGCTGCCTTCCCTGGGCACGGCAAAGTTACTATTGCGCTCCCTGCGCATGGTATAATTGCCGAGGTGTTCACTGGGCACGGTACCGGTAACGGTGAATTTCCTGGGTATGGTACCGTTACCGCTGCCGTCCCTGTGTGAACCTGCAATCCTTGGTAGCAGTACCGGTCACCGCTGCGTTCTCTGGGCACGGTAACGGTTCCGCTGCTTTCCTGTGAACGGTACTGAAGCGCCTGTGGTCCCTGGGGCGGGTACCGTTACCGTTGCGATCCCTGGGCCCGGACACGTTGCAGCTGTGTTCCCTGGGCACGTTACCGGTACCACGGTGTTCTTTGTACAGGTTTCCGATACCGCTGCGTTCCTTGGAACTTTACCGGTGCCGGTGTGGTCGCAGGGCGCGATACCGGTTCCAGGTGTTCCCTGGGCACGGTAATGTTGCGGGTGCGACCGTTTACACGTTACCGGAGGCGGTAAGATCTCTGGGCACAGTATCTATATCGCTGTGTTCCCTGTGTACAGTACCAGTAACGTTGTATTCCTGGGCACGGCACCGTTGCCGCTGCGGTCCTAGGGTCACGTTGACATTCCCTCAGCGATCTCTGGGCACGATACCGTTACCGGTGTGTTCCGAGGTCATGGTAGCAGTGCCGATGCGGTCACTGGGCACGCTAAATTTACCCGTGCGTTCCGTGGGCACGGTACCGGTGCCACCGCGATCCCTGGGCACGGTAACTATATCGGTTCGGTCCTGGTTTAGGAAGCGTTGCAGCTGGTACCCTGAGCACGTTACCCGTGACGGTACGATCCTGGGCACTTTACCAGTTCCGCTGCCGTACCTCGGCACGTTACCGTAAAGGCTGATTTCCTTTGGCACGGTAACGGTGAAGTTGCGGTCACTGGGCACGTTACATGTGCCACGGATGTCACTGGGCGCGACACCGTAAACTCATCGGTCCCTGGAGAAGGAAGTACCATTGACGCTGCGGTCCCTCGAGACATTACCGTTACCGCTTAGATCCCTGGGTACGGTAACGATGATGCTGCGTTTCCTGGGAACTTTAGAGTTGAAACTGCGGTTCATGGGAACGGTACCTGTTCCGGTAGCGGTGTGATCCCTAGCTACGGTACCGGTACCGGTGCTGCCCATGTGCATGGTAACGGTTCCATCGTTGTCCCTGTGCACGGTACCGGTACCGGTCCCTTCCCTTGGCAGAGTACCATTGCCGATACGGGCCCTAGACACGATAAACTTACCGGTACGTTTCCTAGCTACTGTACCGTTTCCGGTGCCTGGCCAAGGTAATTTTGTCGTCGAGTTCCCTGTGCACGGGACGCTGTACAGGTCCTTTCCCTCAGCGCATTAACATTGCCGCTGCGGTCCCTGACTACGGTACCGGTACCGCTGCGGTCCCTGGGCAGGGTACCATTAACGTTGCGTTCCCTGGTCACGGTAACGTTACCGATGCGTTCCCTGGGCACGGTTGAGTTGCCGGTGCATTCCGAAGGAAAGATAACCGTTTCAGTACGTTCCCTGTTTATGTTACGGTGACGCTGCATTTCCTGGGCATGGTACCGGTACCACTGATGTCCCTGGGAACGGTTCGGTTTGCGCTAATTTACCTCATCACAGTACCGATGCTGCTGCGTTCCCTGGGCAAGGTACCGATAGCGGTTCGTTCCCTGGGGACGGTAAATTTGACTCCTCGGTCCGTGGGTACGTTACCGTTGACGCTGCAATCCCTTGTGTACCGTACAAATATCCCTGAATTACCGAGTCACGTTATGCGTAACGCTTGGTTCCGGTGCAAGGTACCGCCGCAGCTGCGATCCCTGGCCACGGTAACGTTGCCGCTGCCGTCCCTGACAACATTTTGGAACCTGTACCTTTTTTGGGCACGGTACACTTGACTCTGCGTTCCCTTGTTACGGTAACGTGATCGCCGACTTCCCTGAGCACGGTACCTTTCCGGTGTGTTCCCTAGCAGGTTAACGATACCGTTGCGATCCGTGGGTACGGTACCGTTTTCGGTGATTTCCCTGGGCACGGTACCGTTACCGGTGCGACCCTGAGCACATTAAATGTGCCGGTGAGTTACCTGAGACCCGTATGTTTGTCGCAACGGTCCTGGGCACGGTACCGGTGCCGCTGCGTCCCCTGTGCATGGTATCGGAACCGGTGCGGTCCCCGAGGTCTGCACCGCTTTCGTTGCGGTCCCTGGGAATGGTACTCGTCCCGGTGCGTTTCCTGGGCCCGGTACCAAAACCGCTGCGTTCCCTGTACACGATAGATATCCCACTGCGATCCCCGGAATACGATCTGTTTACATTGCGTTACTTCGCACGGTACCGGTGCTACTGTTGTCTCTGGGCTAGGCACCAGTAACGCTGCGGTCCCTGCGCACGGTACCGTTACCGCTGCGTTCTCTGGGCACGATACACTGTACTATTGGTCCGTGGTCAACTGTGCGAGTCTTATGTTACTGTGCGAGTCTTATGTACTGGGTGCGGAAGAAATTTGAAATCAGGTATTCAATGCGAACTGTGTGAGCGATGGTATCACTATAGTTGTGGAAATGTGAAGGCGCAAACAGCGGAGAGAGAAAATTGGTGCTGTGATAAGTATAGAACGGAAAAGTTGAGAGTGCTACAAGAAAAACTACAAAACGCGCTGAGATAGATTGACGAGCTGAAGGTTAGAAATAGGGAGCTGGAAGTAAAGTTACAAATGGCGGGATCTGGGGAGAAAGGCTTAAAGCCTACAAATCAAAAGGTTAAGTGTATGGTTGTCGGAGACTCACTAGTGCGTAACGTGGGAACAGACCATGCAGATATGAAGGTGGAGTGCTTCCCGGGGATAAAAACGGAACAGTTAAACAGAGTGATTGAAAGTAGGGAGCTAGCTGGGACAGAAACGCTTATTATACACGTGGGCACAAATGACCTGAGATCGACGAGAAATCTAGACTTCATAATGGGGGAAGTATATGCATTGGTGTCCACTGCAAATAAGAAGATACCGAACTGCAAACTCGTACTGAGTGGAGTGTTGAGACGGAGAGACGTGTCATGGAGGCGTATAGGGAGCCTAAATGATAGACTCGACTAGGTCGCGAACGCCATGGGACTTACTTTCGTGGATCCAAATAGCTGGATAGAAGAAGGCGATTTCGGGGGAGATGGAGTGCATCTAAATGGAAGGGGGAAGAGACATCTTGGAAACCTGTATGC
>Ga0123353_10006892_pt1 | contig 15262 bp, 9 predicted proteins | sample TergutLab28metaG_3_FD_92763 | JGI IMG/M metagenome (GOLD analysis project Ga0123353, IMG submission 92763) | Labiotermes labralis P3 segment gut microbial communities from Petit-Saut dam, French Guiana - Lab288 P3 | ecosystem: Host-associated > Arthropoda: Insects > Digestive system > Gut ... | reverse complement strand
TGGTGGTGTTGTGTCTTCGTCTGGTGTGGTTTCTGGCGGTGTTGTTGGTATTTCTGGTGGTGTTGTGTCTTCGTCTGGTGGTGTGGTTGTTGGTGGTGTTGTGTCTTCGTCTGGTGGTGTGGTTGTTGGTGGTGTTGTGTCTTCGTCTGGTGGTGTTTCTGGTGTTGTTGGAGGTGGATTTATTGATCCATTATTGTCGCTAGTTTCGATTTCACTTAAATCAGGTGCCATTACTCTAACATTGTTAAGTCTACCAGTAGTAGTTTCACGAAGAAGCAAACTTCCTTCACCAGTTACAAGAACTGTTGATTCATAAATGGATGTAGCGCCTCCTTGTGGGTTATATTGATAGTACATTCTGAATGTTATACCATTAGAAGGTATGTTGCCAGTGGCTATAATTTCTAATTCCTTTTCGCTATGAGATATAACTCTAATTTCAAAATCATAGCCTTCACCACCAGCAACTACAATATAATTATTAGCATTAAGTTTTAGATAGCCTCCCTCAGCAGATGTTCCCCAACCATTATTAATAGTAGGTTCTTTTTCAACAATGACAATATTGTCATCTTCTGCAAAGGCAGTTCCAATCGAAAGACTAATTAAAGTCAAAAATAGTAATGTGATTATTATCTCTCTCATTTTTATCACCTCGTTAATACAAAATTACCCATTTAAACATTGAAATTAAATTTTAATATTCAATGGTTTTGGTTTATATTTTTTTGTTTCAAACACAACAAGAGAGTTTGTTGTTTTTTAGCGACAAATAATTTTCACCATAAGTCACATAACTTTTGGTTTTAATTATGTTTGTCATACTATATTATGTTGTAACTAATATATAAATGTTTGTATTTAACACAAATGTTCGAAGTAAAACAAATCGTTATTAATTAAATTATAAATGTTTGATTTGAATATTTTCTTCTTAAATTAATTATTAGGAGTATTTGGATTGAATTTTTTGGAGTTAATTAATATTAAGATGTTTAGTGAGATCCATATTACTCTTTTTCTTTTTTTTGAAAAATTTAATTAGAAATGAAAAAGAAGGTTATAATTTAGAAAAAAGAAATTTATAACTTAGAAAAAAATAAGTATCTCAATAAAATCAACACTATTATTTTCCTCTTGTTTATCATCTTTTTTTCACATCTCTTTTTTAAAATACCTTTTTATTAAATAATTTTCATTTATAATTAAATATAAATTATTAAATTATATATAAAATAATAATCACCATATAATAATCTAATTTATTTTTTCACCATTATCTTTCGAGTATGACTAGAATCATGAAAAGTTTTATCTCCTTTATATCTTGCTATAAAGTTAACAGATCCTTTAACCTTGATTATTCTAGTTAAAGTAGCTATACCTTTTGAATTGGTTCTAGCTTGACCTAAACATTTTTTATTTGCATAAAACTTAACAGTTTTATTTATCATTGCTTTATTTCTATGATTTTTTAATGTTACTCTAAGAGTAGCTCCTTTATTGAATTTAGGTGAAAATTTAGCCAACTTTGTAGTAGTTTTATCTTTAGCAGTTAAAAATAAAGTCTTAGAATCAGTACCTATATTGTTTGTACCTCCATCAAATCTAACTACAAGCTTATGAACCTTTCTTGTTTTAAAAACATATCTAAATTTAGCCACACCAACTCTATTTGTTATAGCTGTAGCAACAGGCTCACCATTAACCCAAAGACTAACTTGTTTATTAGCTAAAAGCTCACCAACACTATTCCACAGAGTGACTTTCACACTATTAGCTTTATTAAACAAAGGCTTAAGATTATCAATAATAAGAAATGTAGTTAATTTACTAATATCAACCTCAGAAAAATTATTACCTCCTGGAGTATCATTGCCACCTTGAGAATCAATAAGAGCTTTATAACTAACTATAGAACTTGCATAATCTAATGTAGCCATAATTATAGTATCCACATTATTTAACACTAAATTATATTGTGATGTGTCACGACCATTAATACGCTGCCATAAAGCACCATTAACTATAATATCTACTGTGAAAGGACTAAATTTACTTGCTGCATCAGCATTATTATTAGTTCCATTTAAAACAAAATTATAGTTAAAAACTAAATTTTGACCAACAGAACGAGTTTGATTAGCTACAGAAGTACTAATACTCATAACATAATAATTATTCACAGTCACACCAGAATTATAACTACTTTCTGGATTATTAGATCCCCACCAATTATAATTAGCAACCATAGAGCCAGATGCCAAATAAATCTGTGCATTATTGCCATTATCTACAAAACTAGAATAACTAACATTACCATTACCAGATGCTATATAGATTGCACCACCAACATTAGCTGTGTTATTTCTAAAAGTACAGCCAGTTAAATTAACACTAGCATTATTGTAAATTGCACCACCATGAATAGCGCTGTTATTTGTAAAAGTACAATTAATAGCAGTTAAATTACTAATAAAAGAAACACCTAGCATAGTAGCACTAGGATTGTAGATTGCACCGCCTTCGATAGTGGCTTTGTTATTTGTAAAAGTACAACCAGTTAAATTAAGATTACCTCCATTAAAGATTGCACCACCACCACCATCAGTAGCCGTGTTATTTATAAAACTACAACCAGTTAAGTCAACCCTAGCATTAGCATTGAAGATTGCACCACCATTAGTAGCATTTCCATTTATTATAGTTATATTAATAAGAGTTAATCTTAGATTGGAATCTGCAGTTATTATAGTGAAAGCTCCGCCATGACCATTTAAGTTTATTATTGCATTTCGTGATTGATTAGAACTTCGTATCGTGGTGCTTTTAGCTATATTAATATTAACATTAGTAGAATTTAGGCTAAATTCAGGACTACTAGAAACATTTAATATTATATTAGCACCTTCAGGTGCATCTTGTATATTATTTTTGAAATTTACTGTGTTATTTAGTATTATGTCTTGTGCACTTGCCGAGCTTATCATCATGAATATTGAGAATAATAATAAAATCAACACTATTATTTTCCTATGATTTTTGTTTATCATCTTTTTTTTCACCTCATTTTTTAATATATTATAATATAATAATAATTTTTCATATTTTTGCATGATGAACAATGATTAATCCATGTTTAAACTATAATTATAAAATCCTAATACAAAAATATAATTGCCTTTCCCAAAAATGCTATTTAAATCCCCATATTAATCATAGAAAAATCCCCATCAAGTTTTTGTTTTAAAGAAATTATCAGCTTAATAAGATTTTTCTATCATTAATATTACTTAAAAAAGAAAGAATGTTTGTATTTTATATTAATTATTGAATCATGCTAATTAATAGGTTAAATATTAAAATATTTAAATTTTTCGACTTAAATTTCTTTAAAAATAATAACTGTGGAATAGGGATAACCTATGAAAATAACAATTTTTAAGAAAAATCGATGAAAAATAGTCACAATAAGATAATAATATAAAAAAATAAGAATATAAATAAAAAAATCGAATTTTAAAGATTTATAACAGAAAATAAAAAAACCATTAAAAACAAAAAGGAAAGAAACAAATAAAAACATAACAAAAAAATTTTCACTAGGTTAACAGAATTGTTGTAATATAGAAAATATTATTTATTAAAAATAATAAATAGATATAAAAATAATAAATAAATTAAAATATAAAAATTGCAACTTTTTATCTTAAATTATGGTGTTAAATTGATAGTAGGGTTTATTGGATTTGGAGAGGTTGCTTCAGCTTTAACAAAAAAACTCATAGAAGGAGAAGTTGAAGTAATGACTTCTATTAAAAATAGAAGTGAAAATACTAAAAATTTAGCTGAAAGTTCAGGAGCTACTTTTCTAGATAGCTATAATGAACTAGCTGAATCTTCAGATGTACTGATTTCTGCAGTAACTCCTTCTGAAGCAATTAATGTAGCTGAAAATTATGGAACTTCAAGTAAAGGTATTTTTTTAGATTTAAATAATATTTCTCCAATGTCTACAAGAATAATAGCTGACTTATTTGATAAAAATAATGATAATGTTTCTAGTAATTTCTTATATCCTAAAAAAAATAGTGAAAAATTTGTAAAAGGAGCTATCATTGGAAAAGTAAGTTCTGATAATTCTATTATTTATCTTTCAGGACCTGAAGCTTCTAAACTTTCTTTTTTAAGTGATTCTGGATTAAATATTAAAATAATAGGAGAAAATGTTGAAAAAGTAGCTTATATTAAAACTCTTAGAAGTATTTATACAAAAGGAGTTACAGCTATAACTTATGAAGCATTTGATTTTGCTAAAGAATTAGGATTATCTAAAGAGTTATGTGAATCATTAACCATAACTGAAGGAGATAAATTTGAAGATTTAGCTAAATCTAGAATGAAAAGTTTTGATTCATCTAGAGATAGGAAATTCCAAGAAATGGATGAAGTTTTAGAATTTTTAACTTATCTTTCAAATGAAAAAAAATTTGAATCTAATTTTAAAATGATAAAAGCTACTAGAGATAAATTTGAAAAGTAGTTTTTTAAATATTCTTATTTTATTGGTTTATTTTTGATATAATTAGATTTGAAGTGTTTTTATTTTATTGGTTTATTTGGGATATAATTAGAAAAGAAACTTAGTTAACTGTCATGAACACTTATTTTTACTCTAATTAACTATCATGAATAGTTATTTCTACTCTAATTAACTATCATGAACACTTATTTCTACTCTAATTCCTCTTTTTGTTTCTATTAATTTAGCTGAAACAGGAATAAATTGTGAATCAAGTATATATCTAATATAAGTTACATCTTTACCCGGCAACTTTAAATTAGTTTTTATTTTCTTTTTTTCAAGTTTAATTTCACAAGAAATTTTACCATCTTTATCAATATATATTTGAGGATTTAGTGACTTATTCAAATTCCTTTTCATGATTTTTGTTTCAAATTTTGTAAGGTATAATCCTGCTTCAATTTTCAAAGGAGCATTAACACTTATTTTAGGAGTGTTTCTAAATTTTTCATTAGCTATACTGGCTTGTTCTCCTTTTTCAGATTGAGTAGCTACATAATAAGATCTTTCAATTACCTTATCTACACTTTGCTCATGAGGAGTAACTCCTTTTTTTTCATAGCTTCTCATTAAATTTACAACTTCTTCTCTTGTAACTTCTTTTTCAATACAGCTAATAGCTAAACGTGTGAGGACTGGACCATATCCTCCTCTTCGAAATGTTGCCCATACTGATTCTTCATCTCTATAAACTCTTCCTTTTATGATTTCATTAATTACATTTCCATTTAAGTAGGCTATTTTCATAAGATTTGGACGTGAACATGTGTTCATTCGTTTTGTTATATTTTTCCAGTTCCTTTCACCAGGTATAGTTCCTTTTTTAATTTCTTTTTCAAGAATTTTAGTACTTGTTTTTGGTAGAAGTTCTTTTACTTCTTCTGGAATAATCATATCATTTTCTAAGATAGATCTTCTAAGGATTCTTCCAGAAATTTTTCCATCAAATTCTAGCTCAGGAATTATATGGAATTTCATATTTTTACCATATTTATTTTTTAAAAATTCATTAACTGCAAACCATCTTATTACATTACGATTAGGTAGATTTCTTGGAATTCCTACAAATATTCCTTCATTTACAAATTTTTGAGCATGTTTCATAATTTTTGGAGGAGATACATTAGCAGCATCAACATAATCCACTACTCCATCTTCTATCATCATAGCTATTCTAATTGGAACACTGTATGCTAAAGTAAGTCTGTGATGAAGTCCTTCAATACCTACTACTTTATCGGCTCCAGCAGCTAAAGCCATTTTTTTCCTTGCTTCAAATGGAATGAAAAAAGGAGCATGATTTGCACTAAAATCTTTGTTTAAATAGATCACTACTTTATCACCAGTATCTTTAGCTATTTCTTTTCCTTTTTTGATTAATTCTACATGTCCTAAATGTACTGGGTCGAAATCTGCACTTATTCCTATCATAACAACCACACATATGTGTATTTTCAATGCACTCTTTTATTAAATTGTTGTTTATATTTTATTACTAAATAATCAAAATAATTTATATTAACTTTTTTTTTTGATGTTAATATTATATTTTTTTATTAGATTGAGCTACATAATAATCTTTTACAAAAATAGAATAATAAGATTATCGAATTAGGACTCATTAGGATATTAATAGTAAATTATTTAATATTTTTTATTTTCTATTCAATAATAATACTTTATCATGTAAATATATGTCATTGATTATTAAAATTAAATAGAAAGTTATTTATATTCTATTAACAAATCTTAATACAATGCTATTAGGGGTATCATGAAACATTGAAAATTATATATTGTGAGGTAGCTTTAATTCAATAAGGATTAGATTTCTTAAAATCTTTCACATTTTATTATAAATAAGATTTAATATTATAAATGAGATTTAATATTATAAATGAGATTTAATAATTTATAAATAAGATTTATATTTTTTAAATAAAATTTATATTTTTCAAATAAGATTTTAATATTGTAAATGAGATTTAAATATTTTATAAATAAAATTTATATTTTATAAATAGAATTTATATTTTATAAATAAGATTTATATTTTTTAAATAGAATTTATATTTTATAAATAAAATTTATATTTCATTTACATAATTGTTTAGGTGATTTTATGAAAATATCTGTACTTGGAGGAACTGGAGATCAAGGATTAGGAATTGTGATTCGTTTTATCCAACAAGGTGAAGAAGTTATTATTGGTTCAAGAAAGGCTGAAAAAGCCGAAACAGCTGTAGAAAAAGTTAAAGAACTTTTAAAAAAAGAAGATATTCCAAACTTGTCTGGAATGTCAAATGAAGATGCTGCAGACAAAGGTGATATTTTAATATTAACAGTTCCATTGGCAGCTCAAATGGGAACTTTAAAATCTGTTGCAGATTTTGTTAGTGGAAAAATTCTCCTTGATGCTACAGTTCCATTGGATACTGTAGTTGGTGGAGGTCCTGCCAGATATGTTGATTTGTGGCAAGGATCTGCTGCTGAAAGAACAGCCGAAATATTAAAAGGTAAGGATGTTAAAGTTATTTCTGCATTTAATAACATCAGTAATTCTCACCTTATGAATTTTGAGGAAGAAATCGATTGTGATTGTTTAATATCTGGTGATGATTTAGAATCTAAAAAAATAGCTATGGAATTAATAAACAAGATTCCAGGAGTTAGATGTATTGATTGTGGACCTTTAGAAAAAGCAAGAATTGTTGAAAAAATTACGCCATTGCTTATTGGTTTAAACATAAAGTACAAATCTCATTATGGTGGACTCAGAATAACTGGGTTGAAATTAGATTAATTAACAAACAATCTTAAAATAATAATTGAGTTATACATATTTTTTATTATTTTTATTTATAGTATAACTCAATAGGAATTTAGAATAATTCACTCAATTTCCATAATGATTTAGTAGATTATAATAGTCAATATTTTAGATTATTAATCTAATTATTATTAATTATCAGATAATCTAATTATTATTATTAATTAGTATATAATCTAAATATTATTATTGACTATCAGATAATCTAATTATTATTATTAATTATCAGATAATCTAAATATTCCAGTTAATACTAACCAAATACCTATTAAAGTTCCTAAAACTAGGGGATCTTGAGCATAGGTTCCTAGGACTATATATATTACACCTAATACTATTCCAATAACTCCACTCCAAAATGCAATACTGCTTTCTTTGTTTCCAATTAAAGTCACAAGACCTACAACAATAAGCAATATTCCAGCTAAGTATATTGTCAAGGCAGCTAAAAATGCAAAGATACTTGGATTAAATAGTAAGATTAAACCTAAAATCAATACAACAATACCAATAAATATAGTAATTACACTTCTTGTAGGACTATAATCTATTTCTGAAATTCCTATTATTAATAAGAATACTCCCATTAAAAGAACTGCTGAACCGATAATAAATTGAGTACCAATTATTCCTAACATTGGAAAAATTATTATTATAGCTCCTAAAATTATTGCCAAAAGACTTATCATCGTTTGTTTCATATTAAACCTCCATACTACAAACCATAACTTTTTAAATATATTTATTATTAACAAATATATTTATTATTAACAAACATATTTATTATTTGCTTTTTATTAAAATAATTGTTTAAAATTTATAAAATTTATATAAAATATATATTATATATAATTTGATTAAATATTTGATTTATAATTTAATAGATATTATTAAATTAAAAATATTTGAAATATTTGATTTATTAATATAGATTATTACAATTAAATATTTAATTTATAATTATTATATTCTTTGATGTTTTTATTTTTCATAAGTTTATTTATTCAATAATTATTCTAATTTATTTAATTTAAATATTTAATGAAAATTTTATTTAAAATGAAAATTTTCAATTATTAAGATTTTTTTAGACAATTTTTTATAATCATCTTTATAAAGTGTTTTAATTGTTATATGTTTAAAAACTTATAATTTTTTATTATTTAATCAATATATTTATTATTAATTAAATTTTAATCAAAGTATTGGTTTTAAATTAATTATAGTAAAATTTACTACTAATTATTAATAAATTAATTTTTAAATCTTCTTTTAGTTATTGTAATCTAGTTTTCCAAACAATAAACAATTCTTATTGAACGTTCGTTTTAGATAGTTTTTATATATGGATGAGTATACATACTTAGTATTGAAAAGTTTAAAATATTATAAAATTTGAAAATTTGCAAAATATAGATTTATTTGATAGTCATAATTTCAATAATTTTCAAATATTAAAATAATATTTCACTTTATTTTGACTTAGAATTTTTCATTCCTTTGTTAGTAAATCTTAATTTATTATAAAGCGAAGATTCAGTCAATTATTAGATTGTTACAAATAAGCAATTTCACATGAATTTTAAACTATAATATTACATATATAAATATTTAAAGAGTTTATAGCATGATAATGAACAAAAGAGATAAAATAAGTGAAGCAACATTTGCATTGTCCTTGAAAGAGGGTTTTGATAATGTATCTATGAAAGAAATTCAAAAAGAATCAGGACTTTCTGCAGGATTAATATATTATTATTTCAAAGATAAAGATGAAATTTTACTATACATGTTTAATAAGTATGTTTTAGGAGAAGTTCCTCTATTTAAAGAAACTATAAGAAATTTAGATTGTTCTTTCATTGAAAAATTAAGATTTATATTCACCCATAAAACTACTTTTTTCAATGAAAATAATAGTTCATCAAATGCCTCAAATGCACATAAAATAGGGTATGAAAACTATTTTGTTTTATCTATGAGTATTTATCATCAATATCCTGAAATTAGACCTATGTTTCATGAAATGCACAATGATTTAAACGATTTTTATCAGGAACTAGTTCAAGAAGCTATTGAAAAAGAGGAAATAAGAGATGATATTGATGTTAAAACATTGGTTATACTTATTCAATCTTCATTAAGAGGATATTTGAATTTATGGATGACTCAATCAGAATTTTCATTTGGAGAACTTGTAGAAGCTAATATAAACATGCTTTGGAATTCAATTAAAAAAAGATAATAACGGAAAGATCAATTAAAAAAAGATAATACAAAAAAGAGTTTTGGAAATTTTCTTAGTTTTTGAAATTTTTTTTAACTAATACTAACTACATATACAGAAATTTAAGGAGTTTATATAATGGTTACAAATAACAGAGATAAAATAATGGAAGTAACACTTTTACTTTCACTGAAAAATGGTTTTGATAGAGTGTCTATGAAAGAAATTCAAGAAAAATCAGGATTTTCTGCAGGATCAATATATTATTATTTTAAAGATAAAAATGATATATTAGTATCAATGCTTAATAAATATCTTATGGACAATATTCCACTATTTAAAGAAGCTATAATGAACTCAGATGCTTCTTTTATGGAAAAAATAAGTATTGCTTTTGTTAATAAAACCCATCTTTTTAATAAAATAAAAATCCATAGTAATAGTTCAAATATGCCTAAATTTAAGTATGAAGACTATTTTGTCTTACTTATGAGTGTTTATCATCAATATCCTGAAGTTAGACATATGTTTCATGAAATGCAACATGATTTAAACAATTTTTATCATGAATTAATTCAAGAAGCTATTGAAAAGAAAGAAATTAGACAGGATATTGATATTAAAGAACTAACTATATTTATTCAAAGTTGCTTAAAAGGGCATGTTACTTTATGGCTGAATCAATCAGATTTTTCACTTGAAGAAATTTTAGAAGCTAATATTAGAATGATTAGTGAGATAGTCGAAGCTCCTAAAATTACTGAATACAAACATTCTCCTTCAATCAATTCTATTGAGTTAGAGTAGGAGAAACTTTAATTCATACTATGGGTTAATTCATATTATAGGGTTTAATTCATAGTATATGGTTTAATTCATATTATATGGGGTAATTCATACTATATGGTTCAATTCATATTAATGGTAAATGTTTTGGTCTTGTTTTAGATTTATTTAATGTGGAAGATTTTATTTCAGCTATCCATTTCTTTTTACATTCACATTTATATTCTTCAATAGGGCTTTGGCTAATGTTTGAATCAATTATAGCATGTTTAAAATATTTATTACATTTTTTACAGTTATAAGGACCTCTTCGAGATCCAAAACCTGAAGTATCCATTAATGAAGGAATATTTAAGTTTTCTCTTGTTTCATTAATAATGTCAATTAAACTCCATATCCATGGAGGATGATAGGAACCTTTTCTCCAAAGTCTTTCAATTAAAGTTCCTCTGTGTATAGTAGCTGGACAAAATGATACTCTACTCACTCCAACACTTTCAACATATTTTGCTGTAGCTATAGCTTCACCAATAGCTTCTTTTTCTGAAGTTAATATTGGTTTTACAAAAATATATGCTTTAGCTTTAGAAACATAATCATTATTTTCACTATCTATTTCTTTAATAATATTAACTGCTTTTTCAAAATCTTCTTTTGTAAATCCTTTATTTATTTTTTCTTCTCTTATTAAATCATCTTGAGATTCTAAACCAATACTCACTTCAAATAGCTTAGTTCCAACAATTGAAAATATTTCTTCAAGAATTTCTTTTTTAACATATTCTGGACGAGATTCAGTAACTATCTCTTTTATTTCATCAATACTAGCTATAATTTTTAATATTTCATTTCTAGCTTTTTTTGAAACTTCTTGAGGATTTAGAAAACTTCCTGATGCAAATATTTTAATAGCTATAGGCATTGTCTGTCCATCAGATTTTATAGTATCTATATGTTTAGATAATTCTTTTTTAAATAATTCAATGATTAAATCATCACCAATTGGTTCTAGACTACAATCTGAAATATAGCTACACATGGTACAACCACCAGCATCAGAAAGAGCCCATGAACATCCTGGACTTGGAATGATTATAAATAAACTTTTACCATTCCCTGCATAAAGTAAGTCGTCCTGGTACCAACTAGTAGATAATTTTTCAGGAGACCTTTTTTTCATTCTTTCAAGATAATTATCTCTTATTTCTTTTGTAAGTTGTTGAATTTCCATTATTTATTTTCCTAAGATAATTTTTTTTATAATTAATGTTGTTTAAATAATTAGTTGAATATTTATTTTAATATCAATTAAATAATTGTATTTTTATTGTCTATTATATATATTGTAAATTGATTTGTTGTAAATTTAACAGTTTTTCCCTGAAATGTTTTTTGATTTCGTTCGTTTTTATTTGAACTATTTTTTAGCTTTTTGTTTGGTAGTTGTTTGTTCTAGTTTTGTTTTATTTTTCTTGAATTTTTTTTTGCAAAGTTAATAAGGTAAAATGTATGGGGGGGGGGGTATTGGCATGGAATTTACTAAAAAATCATTCTAAACTGTTTTTATTTCTTAGTTAAGTTTATATATTTGGTTGAATAAGTTATTAACTATATCATTAATATATATTTGATGTTTATTTATATGAAAACCTTTAATATGTAAAATGATATTATTTTATATAAGTTAAAATATAAAAGAGAGGAATTATTTTTTATATTTATAATATTTTCTATTATCATATTCTTGTGGAATATTCAATTATTTGAATGAATTTTCATATTTTAATATTTTAATCAATTATAAAAACATTATTTTATTTTTATCATATAATTGGGAGTTATATGAAAAAATAGAATTAAATGAGCTAATAATAATTATTAGTAGTTATTACTTCTTCTTTTTCTTTTTTTAATTTATTATGGGCTGTAAAAGGGGGTGAAAAAAGAATGAAAATTATTAAAAAAGATTTTAAGTTCATACTCTTTATCATGGCGGTAGCTATTTTATTCTGTCTTTCTTCTATTAGTAATGTTAGTGCAACTACTTATAATGCTACTGATCATGATAATAATGCCATTATTCAAACAGCTATTAGTTCTGGGGCAACCGATGGTGTTGTCGAGTTTCAAGAAGGAACTTATCAAAACCTTGGTAACTTGACTATTAATAGAGATAATCTTATTATTAAGGGTACAGGTCAAGTAAATATTATTGGATCAAATTCTGATACTTTATTCACAATTGCATCTGGTAAAAGTAATATTACAATTGAAAATTTAAATATCACTGGATATGGTTATGCTATTCGCTCTTTGGGTGTTACCATAGATAAGTTATCAATTCTTCGATGTAATATCTCTACATATAGGGCTTGTGTTGTTTTAGAGGGTTCTTCTTTCACTGACATAGTCATTGAAAACAATATTATGTTTAGTGAAAATGTAACAAGATCAACATACGGAGTTATTAATATATTTACTATGAATTCTCAAACTTCAGCAATTTCTATTACCATTAAAGGAAATAATATTTCAGCGACAGCATATAGTAACCCGACTGGTTTGTTCTTTGATATGGGTACTAATTCTATTAATACTTTAATTATTGAAGATAATAATATCAATACACCTTATTCGGGTATTGAAATATGGGAGGATATATTGGGACCGTTTCCAAGTACCAATAACATAAGTCTAAAAAACAACACTATTAAAGCAGGAGTGGAATATGGTCTTTGGATATTTTTAGAATCTGGTGATAATCATATAAACATTATTGACAATAGAATTGATTCTACAGGTACTTTTGCAAGCTATGCTGTTGTATTGTGGATTGTTGGAAATAGTAACATAACTTTTATTGGAAATAATATCACTGCAAAATCTCATGGTTTACAAATTAGTTATGATGGTGGGAGTTTGTATTTATATGATAACAATTTTATCGCTACAGAAGTTGCTGTGTATTTAATTTATGAAGATGGTATCCCTATTTCTGAAATTGATGTTTTAATTATAGGTAATACAATTATTTCAGAAGAAATTGCTTTTCTGGTTAGAACTTATGATTTAGATAAGGATATATTTACTAGTGATTTTAATGTTAATTTTAACCAAATTATATCTCCTATAGGATTATGTGTTTTCTATGTTGGAGATCCTCGAAACCCTATTGGCACTATTTCATTGGGGGATTATGCTAGTTCTAGTTTCGATTATAATTGGTGGGGGGCTAATGATATTAGTGATAAACTCATTGGTTTTAAGACAAACAACCATTATATTTTAAGTATTACTCCTCTTGATAGTTTAAAAGACTTAAAAGAAGGTGATACAGTAAGATTTGCATTGTTAGTTTTAAATGATAGTTCTATTGATGATGCTGATGGTGTTAAAAATATGCCTTTCTTTACTATTGAGGGAACTTTTGGTGGTGAACCTTTTAGCACTGATCGTGATAATTCCTTTGTTTATAAAACTCCTAAATTAACAGAAGGTAAACACTTAATTGAAACTTCTATTTCAGTATTAAATCCTTCTAATTTTGACATTAAAATTAGGGGGACTTCTAAAGTTAGTGGGGCTTTTATTTACAATGGACAATTTAATTTAGCTATAGATGAACTACTGGAGGTATATCCTTTAGATATTAGTAAAAAAGAAGATTCTGAAGGTTCTGAAGATAAAAAATCTATTGATGGTAATAATTCAGAAAAAGAAGATTCTGAAGATAAAGAACCTCTTGGCGGTAACAATTCAGAAGAAGACACTACACATAATCAAGGTTTAGAAAAAGAAAACAACGAAAATAATCCAGATTCCAATTCTTTAGGTTCTGAAACTGGCAATAGTGAAGTTAATCCTTCTGGTTCTAGTAAAGAGAATCAGGATAGTTTAACTGATACTCCAACTGGACATGCTAGTATGAAAAATACAGGTCTTCCAATAGCTATACTATTAGTAATAAGTCTTTTAAGCATGGTTGTTTATAGAAGGAAATAAGTTAATTAATTTAAACAATTTTTTGTTGATATTTATTTTTTTATCAACTAATATTATTGGGTAGAAGAGAAGAATTTAAAACTCTTTTCTTATCTCAATATTATAAAAATATATCTAATTTTAATTTTTTTATAATCAATATAAACCTATTTATTTTTATATAAAAAATATTTAACTAATATTATATAAATTGATAATAGTTAATATTACATTTTTATAAGTATCGTGCATTATATTAATCAATAATATCTCTAATAAAGTTTATTAGTTTTATAATATAAATATAATATTATATTTAGAATTATATTTTAAAATTATATTTAAATTTGATTTTATAATTCAATTTTATAATATAATATAAAATCTATTATATGATATACTTAATTTTATTATCAATTAATTTTATAAGTTAATTTCAATTATTAAAAAAATACTCGAGGTATAACAATTACTGATTATTCATTAGATTCTTTCATCCACTCAGATAATTCTTCTAATTCTTCTAATGTTAATTTTAATGAAATTGCTGAAAAATATGGTTTTAAAGAAAAAAATGTAAAAACTATAATTAACAAAATTAAAAATCCTAATGAGGTTCTTTTAGGAGATTATACCCTTAATCCTCATTTTGGATGTTCCTTTGATTGTGAATATTGTTATATAAATGGAAGTAAATATGCTGATTCTACAAATTCTCTTTATATAAAATCTAATGCAGTAGAATTACTCAAACCTCAGCTAAAACAAAAAGCAAAATTGAAAGAGCGAGCTGTGTTTCAAATTGGTTCAGCTACTGATCCTTATATGGATATTGAAAAAGAATTGTTTCTTA
>Ga0123353_10006891_pt1 | contig 15263 bp, 12 predicted proteins | sample TergutLab28metaG_3_FD_92763 | JGI IMG/M metagenome (GOLD analysis project Ga0123353, IMG submission 92763) | Labiotermes labralis P3 segment gut microbial communities from Petit-Saut dam, French Guiana - Lab288 P3 | ecosystem: Host-associated > Arthropoda: Insects > Digestive system > Gut ... | reverse complement strand
GTCCGCCTTGCCGAAGACTGCGTTGTAAAACGCGATGGCCGCGCTGGGGATAATTTGCTTACCGCACTCGGTGCAGAAAATCTTCTCGCGTTCAGATGGGACTTGGATACCCGCCCCGCAGATAGGACACTTGGCTGCTACTAATGGCATGGGATCACTCCTTTTCGGATTAGGCGATATTCAACTGCCAAAGAACTGCATTTGCGGCTCCTTCATAAGCTGATTGGTTTTGATTGCCTGCGCATATTGCGCAAAATTTGTTCCGCTGTATGCTTTCAGCGCATGATAGAGCGCGTTGCGCTCATCGGCGGAAAGTTCCCTGACGACCGTGAGATTGCGGTCAGCGCCCATATCCGCCCAGGAGGCAGGGCTGATTTGCGCATAGATGAGCTTAGAGCCTCTGTATTGAGATCCAGGACTATAAAAATACTCGATAGTGACGCGAACGGTTTGGCCCGCGAGGGCGCCTTCATCCGCCAGCAGGAGATATAAGGCCGCTGTACTGGAGAGCATATTCTTGATCTTGCACGGCTTCTGCGGGGCAGAGGCTCTACTGGCGTCGCTGTCATGCTCCACGTAATATGCATACGCTTCGTCAAGATAGTCGTATACAGTAGCCCAGCGGCCGGTTTCCTTCTTTTCCTTGGGGTGCCACTGCACCAGCTCCTGGCTTTCCATATCAAAGCAGAGTATCTCAGGCCTGCTCCTGCGGTATGAATCCGTTCCACCCACGATATACAGCGAATCAGGAACAGCGCCCTTCACCCGTTTGTTTTCAGACGCTTTATTGCCCAGCTTTTTCAGTCCGTAGAATTCCGGCTCTGGGCCGTTGAACTCATGAAGCAAGAATTCGTTTCCCAGCAGGAGAAAATCCCGATAGTACGACGGCAGCCGGATGCCGCGCTTTTGCTCAAATTTCGCGATGGCCTGTTCGTCGGCGGGCGGGTCCACGCTCATGTTATAGCCGATGTCCCAGAGCCGGCGAATCGATGGGTGGATATAGGCCTTCCTTTTCAGATAGATCCGGTACTCCTCCTCGAGAAAATCAAGCAGCGAATCCCAGCTGCGGGTTATTTTTTCCGAATTCGTGCTCCAAAACACAATCTTCCGGCTGTCCAAATCGATACAGATCGCTTCACCCGCCCCTGTATAGCCCACGATATAGATTGACGCATTGTAGTACCCATAACGATTACGGTTCTCCGCTTCCAGCGACCAATCATCCTTTGGGCCGCCGATCCCAAAGAATTCGGGGCCCAGGGGGAACAAAGTACCGCCGTTGGCGATTTGAAGGAATTCCCGGAAGTCATCTGGCAGGGGTTTCGGCTGCGGGTGAGCATCGGTGGTGCGAACTTTCTTTTGTTGATCAAACAGGTTGATGCTGTCCAGGTTGGCCGGTGGGTTGAGCTTTATAGGGACATTGGCGGCTTTGAGCTTTTGCATAAAATCCGTAACCGATTTTGCTGCCGTTTGAGGCGCTGCCGGTCCAACTGCCGCTTCTTCATCCTCCTCATCATCACGATCTTCCCGAATCGTCTCATAGTCATTATACTCTTCCTCGATGCACTCGAATATATCCTTCCAGCGGTTGGATTCCTTTCTCGTCTCATGGTCCCATTGCACGACTTCGCCGGTCGCGAAATCAATACAGAAGCGGTCGCCCCAGCTTGTGCCGCCTATGACATACCACGCGCCGGGCATGTCGTCCGCCTTGGAAGCGTTCTCGTAGGCGAGCGAATAATACTTGTTTTCCTGGTCGATCCCATAGAAATCCGGTCCCGCCGGGCCGAAGAAATGGCCGCCGTCCGCGAACTGAAGGAACTCCCAATAATGCTCGGGAAGCTCGATGCCATGCTCCCGCTCGAACCGCGAGATCGCCTTTGGGACGGCGGGCGGATTGAGCTCCATAGGGGCCTTTTCGTCGATAAGCTGCTGAAGAATTGGATGCATGTCCGGCTCCTCCTTAAAGAATATTTATATCCATGCTCAGGATATCACTTTTTTCCAAAAATGTCAATGAACGGTCAGTAAATTTTTACGGTTGCATTTGCTGGCATATCTGTGTCCCCCCCCGCATAGCAATGAAATGTCCATAAATTTCCATAAACGAACACGGAGGGGTCATCAGTGAAAGGTATCGTCGAGGAGCGTTGCGTGGAGCTCGGCAGCTACATAGTGGAAAACCAGGCCACGGTGCGCGCCGCCGCCAAGAAGTTCGGGGTGAGCAAATCCACAGTCCACATGGACGTCTCAGAAAGGCTGCGCAGCGTCCAGCCGCAGCTCTACACCCAGGTGCGCCAGGTGCTGGACACCAACAAATCCCAGCGGCACATCCGCGGCGGTCAGGCCACCCGGGAGAAATACCGGATGGAAGAGGAATAGCAATGCGTGATGTATAATGCGTAATTGACAGGTGCCGAGCTTTGTGTTATACTCATTGCCAAAGGACGGTCATTATGAATTACGTATTACGCATTACGCATTTCAATTTCGCCGCCGCGATCTTCGACCTGGACGGCACCCTGCTGGATTCCATGTGGGTCTGGCACGCGGTGGACCGCGCCTTTTTCGCCGCCCGGGGCCTCGCCGTGCCGGAGGACTACATCAAATCCATCCAGGCCCTCACTTTCCGGGAGACCGCGCGGTACACCGTCGAGCGCCTGGGGCTGTCCGAAAGCCCAGAGGCGCTCATGGCCGAGTGGAACGCCATGAGCTTCCGCGAATACCGTGACCATGTGAAGCTCAAGCCCGGGGCAGGGGAGGTCCTGCGGGTGCTGCGGGCCCGGGAGGTTCTGCTTGGAATAGCCACGAACCTGTCCGCCCATGTGGCGCGCATAGTGCTGGAGCAAAACGGCGTGCTGGAGCTCTTCGGCGCGCTGACCACCACCGAGGAAGTGCCCCGGGGCAAGGGCTATCCTGATATATGGCTGCTGGCCGCGCGCAAGCTGGGGGTTTCTCCTTTGCAGTGCATCGCCTTCGACGACGTGGCGGACTCCCTGCTGGGCATACGCGCCGCCGGTATGGCCGCCTGCGCCGTGCGGGAGCCCGGCATGCACCAGGACTGGGACGAGATGGCGCGCCTGGCGGATTTTTCGATTATGGGATTTGAGGACATGCTATGAAAGAAATCCGTAACAAAGAGCGTTGCGTAGTCACTTGTCGCTTCGCCAGTGCCCTGCACCGCCCCCTCGGTGCTGCGCACCGGCCCCCCAAGGGGGGCATCCTGACGGTGTCAAAGATGCTGCTTCCGTGGAAAGACAAGCAATCCTCTCCACCTCGTCAGGATGCTCCCCCTGGGGGGCCAGTGCGCGGCACCGAGGGGGTGGTGCAGGGCACAATCGCGAAGCGATTTGTCGCTATGTGTATCATCATAATACTTTTGCTGTTCTTATGCGGCGGTTGCAGCCGCTTTACAGCAGAGGATGAGTCTTCCTCTACAATGAAACCTGTGTCAACAGCACCGGAACTGAATCGTCCCCCGCAGGAACCAAAAGAAATAAGAGCCGTATGGCTGAGCTTTTACGAGCTCACCCTGCCCGAGGGCGGGCTGGCGCGCCGGGCCTTCGAGCGGAAATACGCCGCCATGTTCGATACCCTCGCGGCCTTCGGCATCAACACGCTCTTCGTGCACGTGCGGCCCTTCTGCGACGCCATTTACCCCTCGGAGCTCTACCCCTGGTCGGAAATCCTCACGGGGCGGCAGGGGGAAGACCCCGGCTATGACCCGCTGGCGATCCTGTGCGACCTGGCCAGCGCCCGGGGCCTCGCGCTGCATGCATGGATCAACCCCTTCCGCGCCACCCGGGACGACGACCTGACCAAACTGGCCGCGAACCATCCCGCCTTGGCGCACATGCAGGCCGGCGACGGCTGGGTGCGCTTCTCGGAGCACCGCTACTACTGGAACCCCTCTCTGCCGGAGACCCACGGCCTGATCTGCGAGGGCGTGCGGGAGCTGCTGCGTCGCTATCCCCTGGCGGGGATCCACATCGACGACTATTTTTATCCGACGGCGGACAAGGCCTTCGACAGCGCGCAGTACAAGGCGTACCTGGCGGGCGGGGGAGCGCTTTCCCTGGAGGATTGGCGGCGGGAGGCGGTTAGCCAGTTCGTGGCGGCGCTTTACCGCACGGTGAAGCGGGAAAATCCCCAGGCGGCTGTCAGCGTCAGCCCTATGGCGGATATCGAGAAAAACTACGGCGCGCAGTACGCCGACGTGGCCTGCTGGCTGCGGGAGCCCGGCTACGCCGACTGGATGATCCCCCAGCTCTATTTCGGCTTCGAGAACAGCAGCCTTCCTTTTAAAGAGACGGCCGATGCCTGGGACAAGCTGCCCCGCCATGCCGGCTGCAAGCTCGTTGTGGGCCTGGCAGCCTATAAGGCCGGGCAGGAGGACGCCTGGGCCGGGGCAGGCAAGGCGGAGTGGCAGACCCGCGGCGATATCCTGGCGCGGCAGCTGGCCTATGCCCGGGGCCTGGAGGGCTGCGATGGCTTCGCGCTTTATTCCTACAGAGGGTTGTTCGATGACGCGCTTTCAGACATTGCCGCATTAGAGCGAAAAAATTTACAAAATTTGTTAGATTAATCACAAAATACAATTTTCTGGACGAAATTTGTATTTTTTTGGGTTGACCTGAAGGAATTCCCCTTGTATAATAGACTAAGAGGTATCTTGCCTTTTTGGTTGAGGGGAATTTAAAAGATTGTGCAGGTGAGCCCTATGCGAAAGACGAAGAGAACGAAGGAAAAAAAGAACCGCTGGAACCTGATGTTCGGCATCAGCCTGACGGCGCTGTGCGCCGCATTGGCTTTCACGGCCTGGACAGTGGCGGGCAGCAGCCGGGGAGGGCCGGATCCCTTCACCGATCCGGCGGACTTTATGACCGGCCCGCCCTCGGTCCTGGAAAGCGACGTCTATGTGGAGGCCAACTGGGCCCCGGCGCCCCGGTTGCCGGGCCTCAACGCGGCCATGTTGTCCCAATTGGACGCCGCCGCCGCCCAGGCCCTGGTGGAGCGGGGCTTCCGCTCGGTGGTGCTGCCGGCATTGGAGTCTTTCACGCAAGCGGATGTAGACAGGGCCAAGGAGGTCCTCGATACCCTGGGGGATCAGGGTGTGTTCCGCACGCTGACCATCCCGCCCGTGGACTCCCAGACCCTGCCGGACGCGCTGAAGGCCCTGAGCGATTTGATTGCCGGCGCCTCCTTCGACGCGCTTCTGCTGCCGGATATCTCGCAGCTCGACGCCGGCGGGGATATCCTCACCGTGTTCACCGATAAGGTGACCCAGCTGCTGGACGCCGCGGGGCTCGACCTGCCGGTGATTTTCGAGCTGGGCAGCGCGGGCCAGGGGGCCGCAGGCTACCTGGAGGCCGTGCGGGACCTTGCCAACGGCCTGCAGAATTCCGAGGTGCTGGTGTTCATCGAGGACGCCGCCCAGAAGTTCTTTAAAAATTTGGCGAAGCAGCTCGCGGGCGGGAGCAATGACGCGGCGGACGGCTGCCCGCTGCTGACCGCCCTGTTCGACGTGAAAAAGTGCATTCCCAACGGCACCCTGGAGGAAACCTTTCAATTTTTCGATACCCTGCAGGCGCTGGGTGGTATTCCCCTGACCCTTTTGGGCGCGGACTATGCCCCGAAGGACTCCCAGGCTCTGGAGCTTCTGCGGCAGTTCTTCGCTGGGGACCTGGACTTGGGCTCCCTCAGCCGGGGCCTGAGCCTGGGCCAAAGCGGCCAGCGCATCCTGACCCTCAAGCCGGGGCAGACCGTCTATACAAACAAGCCCGTGATCACCTTCGTCGGCGCCAGCAGCCCTCTCCATCCCCTGACCTGCGACGGGAAGGACGTCGCCCGCAACGAAAGCGGCGACTTCTCCGTGGATATGCCCCTGGAGCCGGGCAGGAACACCTTCCGGTTCGAGCACCGGGGCGAGATATTTGAAATCCATGTGGTCTATGAGGTCAAGGTGCTCGAGAGCGTCAGCCCCACAGGGACCATAGAAACCACTGGCGGCATCGAGCTTGCCGTGAGCGCCGTGGCGCTGCGCGGGGCCACGGTCCTGGCATCCCTGGATGGGAAGACCATCACCCTGCAGCCGGGGGCGCAGCCAGGCGCGGCGGAGGACGGCGCGGGTATCCTGGACGAGGATTCGGCCTACATCACCTATGTGGGCGCGTTCACGCTGCCCGATTCGGGCGCCGCGCAGAGGAGCCTGGGCTCCCTCTTCTTCAGCGCGGCCTACCAGGGCCTGCGCGACACCATGGGCGGCGCCCGCGTGACCCTCCTGCCTGAGATCGCGCCTCCGCCCGAGCAGCCCCCGCCCGATACGACAACAACAACAACCGCGACGGAAACAACGACGACCACCGCCGCCCCGCCCCCGTCTTCGGAAGAAAGCACCTTCTCCTCCACAGCCAGCAGTCCGCCTCCCCCCTCGCAGGAGAGCAGCGAGGAGTCCGGTTCCAGCACGGAGACGGAGAGCGAAAGCTCCTCTTCGTCCACCAGCAGCTCCGCTTCCTCCGCCCCCAAGGCGTTGCTGACCCCCGATACGAACCACGGGCTGGGTACGGCGAAGATGGTGGAGATCACCGCCGACTATGCAAGCGCCCGCTGGAACGGCACCACGGAGACCACGCCCGTGCCCACCGTCTCCCCGCTCCTCAAAGGCACCTATGACTATATCACCGGGCAGCAGATCCAAAACGGCACAACGTATTACGAGCTGTCCTCGGGCAAGCGCATGAAGGCCGCCGACCTGCGGGTGATCAACAGCGGCTACCGGCTGCCCTCCAATGCCGTGCAGGTGAGCTCCGTCTCCAATAACGGCGCGCTGGACCTGCGCTTCGCCATGACCTGGAAAGCGCCCTTCAACGTCAGCCTGATCGGGCAGACCTATGTCAGGTCCAACGGCTATGACTGGGGCGTGGGCATGAGCGGCTTCAACGCCACGGGCCTGGAGATCACCTTCAGCCACACCGGCAGCGGCGGCGGCTCCGTCGATTTCGGCAGCTACCCGCTGTTGGCCAGCCACAGCATCACCACAAACGCCGCCGCCAATACGGTGACACTGAAACTCATGTTCAAGAACCCAGGCAAGTTCTACGGCTACAAGGCCTTCTATGACGGCGACCAGCTGGTGATCCGCCTGAAGCGCAGGCCTCCGGCGTCCCTCGCCGGCGCGGTGATCTTCCTCGACCCCGGCCACGGCGGCACAGACCCCGGCGCGCCCTACGTCGCCAGCCATGACACCCTCAAGCACGAAAAATTCGTCAACATTCTGATTGCCCTGAAGCTGCGCGCGAAGCTGGAGGCCGCCGGGGCCACCGTTTACATGACCCGCACCGGCGACACCACGCACACCCTGGCCGAGCGCACGGCCATGCTCCGCGCTAAAAATCCGGATCTGTTTATCAGCATGCACACCGATTCCACCGAAACCGCCGCGCCCTCGGGCACCACAGCCTTCTATTACCGCGCCTACAGCCAGCCTCTGGCCCTGGCCGTCCACAGGCGGGTGGTGGAAGCCTACCTGAACAAGATCTATGTCGCGGGCAGCGGTATCAGCAACTACGCCGACATGCGCACCCGCGTGGACCGGGGCGTGAAGTATTACCCCTTCGAGGTTACCCGCGTGGAGGAGTGCCCCGCCATGCTCATCGAATACGGCTTCGGCTCGAACCTCACCGAATGCAGGGTGCTGCAAAAGGACGTGTACCACGAGATCTTCGCCCAGGCGACCTTCGACGGCATCTGCGATTACCTGAAGACGGCGCAGTAAAATCGACGGGCAAAAATAGAAAAACGGTCCGGCAGGGATTCTTTCCCAGCCGGGCCATTAAATATCTAAATATCTACTGTCTAACGTCTAAAATAATCTCGAACGCCTCCGAGCACGCCACGGGGGCGCTGCCATCCTGTTTATATGCGTACGCCACGTAGCTGGCGCTGTATACGCCTTTTTTCAGCGGCACATCCAGCTTGTCGCCGTCCAGATAGAAGCCCGGCGGGATGGGCGGCGAACGGTATACGCGGCGGGCGCGGCCGTCCACCTCCGCCGTGATCTCGAACACCAGGGTATAGGGGCAGCCTGCGGCATTTTCAAAGCGCAGCGCGCCCCGGGCGTATCCGTGGGCAAACTCGGCGTTTTTGCAGGCCCAGAAGGAAAGCGCGGAAAACAGGCCCTCCTCCGGTTCCCGCCAGCGCTCCAGCCCGGCGGCCTCGGCCAGGGTGCCCGGCTGCGCCTGCCCGGCGGGCTGTGCCAGGCCAGCGAGGTAATTCCTCAGCGACAGGCTGCGCCCCAGCAGCGCCACCAGGGCCGCCAGCACCGCGAGCAGTCCTGCCAGGGCCAAATATTTGCGCATCCTGCGCCCGCCCTTAGCCATGGCTGAACGCGATGCGGAAGGCCTCCGCCAGGCGCCCGGTAAAGGACACGGACGCTTCCCAGCCGTCTTGCAGCATAGCCATAAAACGTTCCTGCGCCTCCGGGTTTGGAAGGCTGAGCACCAGCGCCGCGGCAAAGCCGAACAGAACGATCACCAGCAAAAACGCGATCATTTTTTTCATCCCGCACATCTCCCCCTTATTTTGCATTATACAACAAAAGTCGCGCAAATGCAAGCAGAAATTTACCAATATTAGTCAACTAAAGCGCGAAAGCCCCTGTCCGTGCCCTTCAAGAAAATAGCCGGCATCCTTCCCGCCGGCTGTTCTTTAATATAGCATGTTGCCCTGCACTAAAATATCATCTGGTTGGAGGCGAAAAACGTAGTGCTTTCCATCGGGGTCGTGCCGTGGTGATCCAGCCAAAAGCCGCCGTGGTCGCTGGCTATGATGATCAGCCAGTCCTCGGGATACCGCTCCATGCGCGCCTGTGCCGCCTCGATCAAGCGTGCCGCGTCGGCCTCCGCCTGCTCCAGGGCCCGCATATAGCGGGGATTGCGGTGCGAATAGCCCGAGAGATGCCCTTCGTGATCCGTATATTCCAGAATGCCGAATACGGCGTCCTGTCCTTCGTTCAGAGCCCGCAGCATGGCTTCGGCCGTGCCCGCGTCGTCTCTGTTGTATCGAAAGACCTCCGGATATTCCTCCGCCTCGTTTATGTAGGTCACGGCGCCGTGCTGCTTCCACGAATAAGAAAAGGAAACCTCCTTCCCCCGCGCGCTGAGCTGATACAGCAGGGTGCGCACCTCCGGCGAAAGGGTGTCGCCGTTGTTATAGACCCCGTGCCGGTCCGCCCAAACACCGGTGAACATGCTTGTCCAGCCGGGCGCGGTGCGCGTGAATTGATCCCCCGGGGCGGCCCCGCCCGCCTGGGCGAGCCACAGCCCGCCCCGCGCCGCAAGCCCGCCGACGGCACTGCCGGGCTTGCCCGCCTGCGCTCCCATCGCCGAAGCCAGCGCGCCGTCGTAGCCGACGAACAGCAGCTTGGGCGTTTTGCCGCCCTCCCGCGACCCCAGCATATGCCGCTCCATAGCGCCGTACACATCCACCTGGGGGATGCGGGTATCCAAGGTATTGTTCCAGCAGGGCTGCGCGCCGACAGCATCCGCGAAGCGCCTGCCGAACCCCGCGCCGGGGGGCTGCAGGCCAAGGCGGCCGAGGCCATAGAGCGCTACGGCAAGCAGGGCTATGCTTCCCAATGGAATCATTATTTTTTTCGCCGTGCGTTTCATAGCGGTAATCCTCCATTTTCGTTCTGCCTAATAGAATACGCCCTTTTCCGCGCTTTGTCAAGCTCCATTGAGGCTTATTTGCGGCAACAGAAAAATCTGCTTGACCTCAACCCCCCACCTGTGATAGAATAGGGGAAATACAGGTTGGATTGAAGCGAAAAACTTGATATGGAGGTCATCCCATGAAAAACCCACACGCGAAGACCATCCTTGCGCTGCTGCTGTGCGCCGCGCTGCTGCTGCCGCTTGCCTCTATTCCGGCAACCGCGAACAGTCCCGCGCAAGTGCGCGTCGCCCTGATTTCGGACGTCCATTACTTCCCCGAAGAGCTTGCGGGCGGCTATAACGACGCCTTCAAGGAGAGCAACATCATCGGCCAGCCCGTGGAGCAGGTGCCGGGGCTCCTGCGCTCCGCTCTGGCGGCGATCAAGGCGCGCAGCCAAAAGGAGAAGATCGATTACCTGCTGATCTCCGGCGATCTGACCAACACAGGGGAATACATCAGCCATATCCGCCTGGCGGAAATCCTCGGGGCCTTTGAGAAGGAAACCGGTATCTCGGTGGCGGTCGCGCCGGGCAACCACGACATCGACTACGGCTCCAGGGAGTTCACCACCGGCGTGCGGCGCGACGCGCAGAAGACCTACCCGGAGGATTTCCTTGCGATCTACGCACAGCTGGGCTATGATCTGCCGGGCCTCGAGCGCTTCCCCCACACGGGGGAGGACAGGGACGGCATGCTCACCTACGCCGCCGACCTGGGCAAGGACTACCGCCTGATCGCCATCGATACCTCCGTGCGGCGCATTAACCCGGATTTGCGGGCCTGGGAGGTAGGGCAGTGCGAAGCGGCCGTGAAGGCGGGCAAGACCGTCATCGGCATGGGGCACCACAATCTCAATGAGGCATTCAACGGCCAGTTGACCGTCATGCAGGGCGAGGGCATCGAGAACATGCGCGAGATCAGCGAGGAATTCGCCGACGCGGGCATGCACTTCTATTTCTCCGGGCACCTGCACATGGGCGAGATCAGCCCCTGGTATTCCGACAGCGGCGAGGTGCTTTACGACATCGTCGTGCCGGGCCTGTGGACCTTCCCCGGAGATTACCGCGTGGTCAGCTTCAGTGCGGCGGGGGGCAGAATAGAGGCCGATGTACGCTCCTACCCCGTGGACGACGTGCTGCCCGTCACCACCAACGGGATCACCTACCCGCAGCCCTACTACCCCACCGGCCTGAAGCTCACCTTCGGTTACGAGGGCGAGGGCCTGGCGGGCTTCCTCAAAGCCAACGCCAAAAAGGGCCTGACGGATCAGCTCAGCGATCTGCGGAAAAACGGCGGCCTCACCGAGATGGTGAAGGGGACCGTAGATTTCTTGCCCCTCAACGCCCTGATGCGCTATCTCGATATACAGCTGATCAACCGGCCGGAGAAGATCGTCGAGCTCGTCAACGGCTTGGTCGATGATGTCTTCGCCCTGCCGGTGTCCAAGCTGCCCTGCACGCGCTTCATCGACGAGCTTGGCTTCGGCGATGCGAAAAAGCCCGGCACCCTGGAGGACGCGGGCAACTCCCTGCTGGCCTATATGTTCTGGAAAATGCACGATTCCGAGGACGACGCCTTCATGCAGGACGTGCTGCGCCGCATGCAGAACGGCGAGCTGATCGACCAGGTGCTGAATTTCGCCGTGCCGAAGATCCTCGACGTGCTGGGCGCCGAGGTCCTGCCCCTGCTCGCCAATGTCGATATCGCGCTGCTCAACCGCGCACTGCGCACCGCGCTGGCCCCGTTCAGCATCCCGCTCCTGCTCCTGCTGGCGTTGGTTCCGGGCATGCGGGATACGATTTCCGCTATGCTGTATGACCTTGCCGGCGAAATCGTCAAAAGCCAGTCGCCCACGGGCCGCGCCGACGGCATGGTCGTCTATGACGGCAAAGCCGTCTCCGACGGCTTGGTACCTGCGCCCACCGGCCCCAAAACCTTCCGCCTGCCATATGACCTGAGCGTGACCACCGGCGGTTTCGGCAGGGGCGCCGAAATCACCTGGTATACCAAAAGGAGCCTGACCTCCCCGCAGGTGAAGCTGACCGACAGAGCGGGCAATGCCGTGGAGGGGCTCAGCATCACCTATAGCAGCGAGCCGGCGGAGCTTATGGTGGACGAGCTCGACCTCGGTATTATGCAGATGATGGGCCAAAAGCTCTTCGCCATGAAGCACACGGCAAAGGTGGAGGGCCTGGGGCTCCTCAGCACCTACAATTTCACGGCGGGGGACAGTGAGTTCGGCTGGTGGTCTGCGCCGCAGAAGCTTGCGCCCACGGCGCAGCCCGTGTGGAATCTCTTCGGGCGGATCTGGGCCTGGTTTTTCGGCATGCTGCGTCTGCCTGGGATCATGTGGAGGAACCGGGGATTCTAATCCCCGAGCCATAACGCCTCCCTCCTGACACATGAAAAGGCCCTCTTCCGCATACCAATGGTGATACGCGGAAGGGGGCTATGTGCGTGGCGTCGCAGATTATGCCCAGAACAGACGCAGCAGGCGCATCCAAACCCAGCCGAAAAAGATGAATTCGAGGATCAGCTGCACCCACTCGTTCCAGGGGGCCCAGAAGCCCCGGTTTTGCGGATAGAACCTGAAGGCCTTGTTATCGAATAGCATCGTGATGTTGCCGACGAAGCCCCTGATGTCCGTTACGCCGACCATGTTGTTGTATTTGCACTCGATGTATTCCAGCGGGATGCCGCGCACGTCGATGCTTGTCAATTGGTTGTTTTCGCAGTAAAGCCTCGTCAGGGTGGCGGGCAGCTGGGGCAGCTCGGTGAGCTGGTTATTGCCGCACCAGAGGATCTGCAGGCCCTCGGGCAGGTCGGGCAGCGCCGTGAGCTGGTTGCCGGATACGGATAGGTGCGTCAGCCCGGCAGGCAGCGCGGGCAGCGAAGTCAGCTTGTTGTTGGCGCAGTAGAGCTCCTCCAGGCCGGCAGGCAACGCGGGCAGCGCCGTCAGCTCGTTGCCGTAGCAGCCGAGGATTTTCAGGCTGGTGAAGTGCTCTATGCCCGCAAGGCTCTCTATGCCGCGTATGCCCACCCACAGATCCTCGATTCCCGCCACGTCGCTGTCGTAGATCGGCTCCGTGTCGGCTTTTTCCAGCAGGACATACACCCTTGCCCTGAATTTCAGGTCGGTGAAGTCCTGGGTGATGTCGGCCGCCGCGGCGGCCATCATGGGCAGCAGCGTGCACAGCAGCGCCGCCGTCAGTACAATTGCCAGGGTGCGAAGCATTGTCTTTTTCATGTAGGTTCCTCTTTTCTATGTTGTTGATGAATCTTATGTATTCCATGCCACGGGATCGCCCGGCTCTATGATTCCCATGCCCGGTCCAAACGGTGTAATCTCCCCGGTTTCCGGATTGGTAGGCTGATCAACACTGAACACATAGCCGGTCTTTCCGTACCTGCCGAGCTTGCTCTGGTCATAGTGGTCGCTGTCCATGCAGATGTTGACGGCTTTCACCGCGACCCAGCCCTTATGCCTCCACAAAAGCTCGCATTCGATGTTGAGAAAACACTCCTTGATCCGCGGCGCGTTCACCTTTTTGGCCAGTTCCGCCGTCAGGCCGGAGGCGGTGATTTCGTCCGTTTCCCACTGGTTGCTCCCGATCGTCCTGCTGCAGCGGTCCATGATATCGTTGGAGGGGAAGTTCAGCACGCACACGCCGGTCCTTTTCAGCGATTTTTGCGCATGTTTACCGCACAGCGGCATAACGCAGACAAAGTCGTCCACTCCGTCTCCCACAAAGGCCGACCAGGATTGCAGGCAGGCGTTCTCTTTTCCGTTCTTTTTCCAGCCTGTGACGACGAACACCAGCGAGGGCATGGCTGTCAAAAACGCCTGCCATGAACATCCGCAAGCTTTACAATACTCCGGGGAGATTGTCTCGGGCCTTGCGGAGAACTCCTTTTTCACAGCGCAAACCTCCCTTCTATATGCGACTAGCGCAGCTGGAGGCGGAAATAGTTCCAGCCCAGCTGGTCGGCGTGGGGGTAGATGACGTCCACGAAGTCGGCCCGGACGCTGCCGGAGCGCGGCGCGGTGAGCGACATGCCCGCGAACGATCCCCCATCGCTGTTCACGTTCTCGAGGGGAATGACCTTGGACAGCGTCATCTCGAATTTCCCGTTGACTTCATCGACCGTAAACAGATGGAGGTCGCGCAGATTTGTCGAAAGGGCGAGGAGGTACAGCTGTCCGGCGGTGTCTTCAATGAAGCGGACCGAGTAATGCGCCTGTTCAAATTGATTTTCCTTTTGTATCTCCACGCCGTCTTTGTATACGGCGTACTCCTGCCATGCGCGGCCCTGGGTTTCGGCGCCGTAGATATAATACATGATATGCAGGTAGCCCCTTGAGTCGAGGAACGCGTCGCCCGCGTGGTTGATGGCCACGCTGGGCCTTGTGATGCTCTTGCCCTGGGAGGCCTTGGCTACCCTGTGGATATCCGACAGCTTGTTGTCTTTGTAGGTCCAGAAGTTGATCTCGTCGAAGATCGCGCCGAACTCATCGTCCCGCTGGTCCCATTCGGAGGCGTCCCAGAAGATGTCCCGCATGCCCGCGATAGTGATGCCGCCGTCCCCGTTATCCAGGATATAATTGTAACAGTGCCTGTAATCGAGCATATGGCGCAGCGGGGAGCCAAAATCGAATTTGCCGGTGACGGTGTCATACTTATAGATCCCGAAAGCGCCCGGGTTGCCGTGGTTGCCCGTATTGCTGGCGCCGAGGAACCAGATGTACCTGCCTTCGGATATGCCGGTGTTCATATAGGACCAGTGATCCGCATCATTCACCTGGGGAAAATGGAAATCGGAATCGTGCATGGTGATTTTGTCCGTATCGGGGTTGTATTCCAGAATCCCGAGGCCGCGCGCGTGCACGTAGGCAACGTAGACGCTGCCGTCGGCGGCGGCGTGCAGGCCGGGGGTTTCGTAGGAGCGCAGCGTGTAGAAGTACGTCCACTCATTGCGCGCGCTCGAGTACCTATAGAGGTTGAATTCGTTTTCGCCGCCGGCCCAGTCGTTCCAGCCGTAGGCGTCGCTGTGTATGCCGTAGAGCACATACAGGTCATCGCCCTGCCGCGTTATCCGGCTCTGCTGCCCGCCCCAGCAGCCGCGGAATGTCGAGGGCATTTCCAGCGCTTCGCTCAGGTTGTAGGAAATCACGATGGACTGCGCCTCATGCGGCCCCGCAGGCATGGCTGGCGGGGTGAAGGATTGGCCGTCGGAGGCGGTGATGGGCGGCGCTTCGGTTACCGGCGGTGGGGGTTCGTCTCCGCCGCCACCGCCCCTGATCATGGCAAGGATCCCGGCGAACAGCATGCCGAGCGCTGTGATCAGGCTGATGAAAACTTTCATGTTTGTTCCCCTTTTCTATGTGATATATATCTGCGCTTAAGAATATCCGTGCTAACGCAGCTGGAAAACTGCGTCAGCGCAGCTGGAGTCGGAAATACATCCAGCCCCAGTTGGGGGGCATGTTGGGATAGATGATGTCTACGAAGTCGGAGGGGGCGCTGCCTGTGCGCGGCGCGGTGACCGCC
>Ga0123353_10006890_pt1 | contig 15263 bp, 7 predicted proteins | sample TergutLab28metaG_3_FD_92763 | JGI IMG/M metagenome (GOLD analysis project Ga0123353, IMG submission 92763) | Labiotermes labralis P3 segment gut microbial communities from Petit-Saut dam, French Guiana - Lab288 P3 | ecosystem: Host-associated > Arthropoda: Insects > Digestive system > Gut ... | reverse complement strand
TACATATATATACATGTATATATATATATAAAACCGAGAAGAATGAGATGGGCTGGGCATGTGGCGCGTATGGGTGAGGAGAGGGGGTTGTATAGGGCCTTGGTGGGGAAACCGGAGGGAAAGAGCCCACTGGGGAGACCTAGGCGTAGATGGGTGGATTATATTAAGATTAATCTCCTGGAGGTGGGATGTGGGTATATGAACTGGATTGGGCTGGCCCAGGATATAGACAGGTGGCGGACGCTTGTGAGTGCGGTAATGAACCTTCGGGTTTACTAGCTGCAAACCAGTTAGCTGCTCAAGAAGGACTCTGCACCATGGAGTAAGTAAGTAAGTAAGTATATATATATATATATGTGTGTGTGTGTGTGTGTGTGTTTGTGTGTGTAACAGGTTGAGAGTGAGTAATTAAGTGGAAAAAATCTAAACGAAAGCAGTCGTACGCTTATTTAAGTTAATGCTCTGACATTTAGTTGGAGGTACTCAGGAACATTATGAAAAACCCCAGGATATTCGGTGTCGTATGTGAGATTCGAAGCGCGCACCACCATATACAAGTTACAGACTATGCCGCTTGTTTCGCGTTGTTGGTGCATCTGTATAAAACCGTGTATGAAAGGAGTTCCGAGAACGGATTAGAAAGCAAACTACCATTAAATTCTTTAACTTAGAAGGAATTATAATTTGTAAATCTTGCGATGTGCAGTCGATCCGTTTCTCTTTAAATATTTACAGATTCCTGTTAGGCCAGAGAGGGGAATGGGAGCCACCAGGTGATGGGAACCAGTGCAATGGAGAAGTTTCTTGGTGCCCGGAGCGGGAATCCACAATGGGCGCCCATTATAGAAATCGTGACATTTAAAGATATCACATTTATGATTTTCCCTTTATTCGGCTCGATAATTTGAAATTTGTTGAGCGCGGAAAATCAGTTTTTTATTTAAAATATTCCTGTTATGTGTTTTTAACTATACACGACCTTTGCGTCTTAGTCGAAACATGTTGCACTAACTTGTGTTTGGTGTAAATTGTGCAGTAAAGTGGAATAAGTTTCATCTGTGTAAATCTTCCGTGTTTCGTTATTATTCTATTCTTCATAAGTGTCATAATGTACGGTTTTGATTTACAAAATCTCCGTGTTTGCCTGTAATGGAATTGCTGAACTATTAAGCGTTAAGTCTGTTACTTAAATACGACTTGTAATTGCTTAAACTCTTCCGTTTCCACAATCGAAGTTATCACATGTCATTAAGTTTTTACTTACTTGATGCACAGAGCAGAGTCCTTCCTTAGAAGCTAACCGGTTCTCAGCTAGTCAAGAAATGCCCCGAATTTTATGGAACCCGAATGTTCATTACCGCATTCACAAGTGCTTGCCACCTGTCCCTATCGTGAGACAGATCAATCCAGTGCATGCCCCCATCCCACTTCCTGAAGATCCATCTTAATATTATCCTCCCATCTACACCTGGGTCTTCCAAATGGTCTCTTTCCCCACCAAGACTCTGTATACTCCTCTACTGCCCCCATTCGTGCTACGTGTAATGTAATAGAGGAAGTAATACAATTAAGCAGCGTGGACGAATGTTGCTGTTGTGGTGACAGTACGAAGAACGATTAAAGGGACAGTGCATGTAGCACGCATTAGAGATGAGAAATTAGCAGAGAATTGTAGTCGGAAAACGTGAAGGGAAGAGATCACTAGGTAGACATTCATTGATGAAAGGATAATATTAAAATTGTTGTGAAGAACCGCGGTGTGAGGATGTTGACCGTAATCAAGGGGTTCGTTGGTGAAATTGATCTTAGTAAGCCGTCGGGTTTCATACGAGGCCATGAATTGCTTGATTGCCAGAAGGTTAGGCAAGCTCATTAGTTGATCCATCTCGTGACGCAGTTTAAATACGTAATTGTGTTTAGTGCTTGTATAATTAACAAGCCGAGGTAACCTTAAGGAACTTTGTTGTTCAGAAGTTGGAGCTAACTGTGATACACAAACTTGTGAGGGACCGTTGGAAGACTATGAGTAAAATGGGAGTCCAAAGGACTTTACAGAGAGTGGCCCAAAGCTGTCTACATACCAGTTTTGTTACTGTGCAGACGGTGATTTGTTTTAATTTTTATTTCGACCAACAATGCGCAATATATATATATATATATATGTATATATGTAGAGTATTTAACAATATTTATATTACAATCGCTCCTACGTGTATTGAAACATTTCTTTCATTCTCTGGGAGTTCCAAAGTTGTTGGTTGATTAAAAAAATCTATATAGAAGATGCATGGTACATACACAAAAATAGTGATCTGATTTTTTCGAAGGTCCAGACTAGTGATATTTTCTTTTAAACTCTTTTTCGCATTGTGTTTGTCATTTTACAATTATAGTTATTTTTACAGCATCGTTAAATAATGTAGAAAGAATAGAATGATATTTATGCCCGGGATTTATTATCTGGACTCTGATGGAAAAGAATCAAGTGATACTATAATTTGTCAACATTGAATCATTTATCATTGACTCTAAGTGTTGCTACTTATTGTAAGCAATCAGATTGCTATTAGTGGTGAGTACATTTTCGTCCTGCTTCATCAGATTTATGAAATAGTTCGTACAAAGTGGACATCTGATTGCCCCTCAAGAAGACGTAATGCAGAATTAGAGGCTGTTAATTGAAGGAAAGTAGAAAGTTGAATGTAACTGAATAAGGAAATTCTCCGTGTAATACATAACCAAACGCAGGTAGTTTCCCCACGCAATTATTAGACGCCGTTAAAAAACTAACAAGAATTAATGAGTAACGAAAACATTTTTTTCTTTTGGCGCCACAGCCCCCCAGTAGACCAAGGCCTCCTCATTCATAAGGTTTCTAGATCACACACAAAACGACGCACCACACTCGGTAGGACTCCTCTGGAAGAGTGATTAGCTCGTCGCAGAGACCTTTTCCTGACAACACACAACACTCACAAGAGACAAACATCCATGCCGCCGGTGGGATTCGAACCCACAGTCTCAGCAGGCGAGCGGCCGCAGACCTACGCCTTAGACCGCGCGGCCACTGGGACCGGCAAAACATGTGTTACGGATTTCAAATAAATAGAAGCGAATCTTGTAAGATGAACATAAACTTTTCTCCGCTTTGATCACAGATTGTTTCCGACTCTCGTGCGTGAATTATGGTGACTGGTATAGTATGAGGTCGAATCGGAGGCTATTGGTGCAAGGGAAGTAGGAATGAAAAGGCAACTGAGAAAGGAAATGCGTTAAACAAGATATAATCAATTATAAGGATTTTTTGTGTCTATTTCGTTTCTCGGTCCTGTTAGAAAACTGTAATGGACGTTCGGTAATATTAGGCATCGATGCTCTTACTTGATAATGAAAACATGTGTTACAGACTCGAATAAACGGAAGGCAATGCTGTTAGAAATGTCGGAATTTTCTTCTGTTTGATCAGAGTTACAAGGCCCTCAGTGTTCAACGATTGCTTATCGACCAATTGTAATGAAGCATCGGAGGCTATTGATGCAACGAAAGTAGGAAAGAAGAAGTAGCTGAAGAAAGTGGGGGTAATGATGGGTGCTGAGTGCTGTTTCCTGCCCATTAACAACTTTCAAGAAGTACATGTATTTCCCACTCTTCTGCTTCTACTTTTTGTGACAGAGGGAAGGGACGAATGTGTCCGAAGACAGCGTGGGACATAAGCAGGTGAGTGGTGGCCTGAGGTCACCCGGGAAAAGAGAAAAAGGATTTTCTGAATCGGAGTTCTGTGTCTTATCAACCTGTGATAAGAGTTCCTGGGGTTTTATTAGACGGAAACCCCTGAAGCAAAGCGAAATATGACACTTTATATTCTCAGTGACATATCGACACTGGAAGTGTAAATTTCCTTAATGGTGATAAAATGCCATAAAATCGAATGATGAAGTGGAGATAAACTCGACTTATTGTTGACGTATGCAGTAGATGGATTATAATGGTCAGTGTTATGGTGCAGACACTGTGCCACTGTAGCATTCCTGAAGCAAATTGGATCAGATACTGAATGCGATCGCGCGTCGGTTTGCACTGGCGTTGGGAAGAAAAATGTTTTCATATAAATACACGTTTCGGGACGTGATGAATCACCGTGCTGTCACGGGTTGCGGCTACATTCATCTAGTACCAGCGACCCTATGTTCACATCCTATAGGGATACACAATGCCACGTTGTAATGTGTTATCATAGATTATAAGCAGGGCTGCAAATGTTTCATGATAACATTTTTAGGCGCTTTCGCGAAATTGCGAAGAGCGACTATTAGCTTCCTCATGTCTGTCTCTCTGTCCGCTCGCCCGCCCGCGTGCAAAAACTCGGTAGCCCTGGACGGATTTTCATGAAATCTGAAATTTGAATGATTTTTCAAGAATATGTCGAGAACATGTATGTTTGATTAAAATTCGACAAGGAGTAACGGGTACTTTACATGAAGACCCATGTACATTTATGATAATATGTCGCTGAATTCTTAACAGAAGGAGAAATGTTTGAGACAAAAAGTTTAGAGGTAATCAAAACACGTATTCAGTGTCCTCCATAACGTCTTTTCGAAAATCATGCCTTTTTCGGTAGTGTGGAAAAATATGTTACAGCCACGCAGGTTACAGATGACAATATAATGAGGCGCATGAGTTTTGCATGCTGGATGAATAATGCTAGAGACACACACTCAGAATACGTAATACGTCTTGTTTTTCCAGTGCAACAATGGTTGCACGAACGCGCCTCGGTGTTAAGTTTACAGTACGTATATTGTCTGTCGTGTAAATAAGTTGAAATTAACAAAACCATTAGTAGAAAGTTTTGAGGCCTTATGAAATGGGTAATTATGATAAATGAAAATTTGTCATTGTAACTGATCAATTCATGCCTTACGATTTCTTGTGTTTATTTCTGTGAAATGGAAAGAATTTAACGATGGGTGCATGACCAGTTATTGACAGAGTGTACGTGTTGTTACTAAGGTTCACCGTGCAGCAGACTGTGGTAGGAACAAGTACTAGTTAGCATCAGCTTCTGAATTAGCTTTACATTTCAATATTCGATTTTCGATTCGATGAAAGAAGAAAGACTTTACCCCCACTACATAAAAAGAACGAACCTGATAGTAGAAATGGTACTACTTATAGACGATTTACGTCTTCTATTTTAAGAGCTCTTTTCTGTAAAACTTTTCTCTTCTTTTATAACAATAGAAAGTTTTCGCCCCTTCAATTGAAGTGTCACAGCAACGACCTGGAAGATGCACTCACCCTTGAAGGGTTGCGGGAGAGAAGGGGAGGTTTCTCCGAATGAGCCAAATGCTTGCCAGTGCCACTGTTGGGCCAGCTAACCGGAAAGATGCAGTCTTGCATTTACTTAACAAGCGCAGATAGATCCTTCGGGTAAAAGAAGGGATATGTGCCGTCGTATAGTGAATGGCGTAGAATGGGAAATCGACGCTGACTTTTTGCTGTACTGGGTAAGGCATTATTTCTCAACCGGAGTAGTGCGGATTCCTGGCGATTTGCTAATCTTAGATAGTGCTGTATCCCTTTATGATGTACAGATCTTTTACAACAAAACTGTAGGCTGTTAACATGTCGCTTCCTCTATGTCCAAACGTTTATTAAGCGTGTTCACAATTTGCGAAAAGCAACTATTAGCTTGGTCATGTCTGTCCGTCCGCCCGCATGGTACAACTCGGCTTCCACTGGACGGATTTTCATGAAATTTGAGAGTTGTGTATTGTTAGAGAATCTGTGGAAAAAAAAAAAATCCAGTTTAATTAAAATCTGACAAGAATAACGGATACTTTACACGAAGACCTGTGAACGTTTGTGATAACATCTCATTGAATTCTTCGTAGAATGAGAAATATTTTATAACAAATTTGTAGAAAATATTAAAACACACATTTTATGTTCCATAGCTTTTTCCCCAAAATTGTGCCTTTTATGAGATAATGTAGAAAAACACGGTAGAACCAGACAGTCCACAGATGAAAATATATGCGAAGCATGGGCTTTTTATGCTGGATACCTACGGCTACAGACACACACTCAGAATATGTATAACGTCTTGCTTTTACTCGAAATCAGTGGTTACGGCAACGCGTCTTAATGTTACGTTTTATACGTACGTGGCGCGTCTTGCACATCTATGTATGTAGTACAGAAGGTGCATTAAAACAAACGTGCATAAATTATTTTATGTACTTTATACCATTAAATTTTTTATTCCGTTGTGAAGTAAAATTAATGTAACGATTGTTGCTTTATTATGTCACTTTACGATATCACATTACTACATAGTCGACGTTTTTAGGCGTCACAGAACTTTGCGAAATGCGGCTGTTAGCTGTGTCGCGTCTGTCGGTTCCTGTGTCTGTTGCCGCAGTGCAAACCGTGGCCCCTTTTGTATGAATTTTCGTTAAATCTTATAATGGAGATTTTTACTACAACCGTCGCTTGAATTCAAGATTTTTTTTTTTAATCGAACAAAGACTGCAGGTACCTTACGCGAAGACTTACATGCGTATTTGTTGGTATCTCGTAGTTCACGAAGGAAGTACAAAATATACTGCACAGCCAGAGAGGCCGAAGAAACAATAGATCTAAACACGCTGTAGCGCACACGTAAGTGCGGTTTGATGTGGTGGAAAATCAGGCACCAAGACGAAGGCATCGCAGCCTGGCATATGTGTTTCCTGCCCTGTTGGTATTTACTTGTGTATAAGCGGCCAAACAGGTTGTGTTGAATGCTGATGTGTTTACTGTACACAAAATAATGTGGTAATCGCAGTTATGTTTGTTTCTCACATCTGCTACAGCAAACGTATGACAGTATAATGATAGAATTTTTTTTACCAACTAGATGCACAGATTCTTTATTTTAATATATTTGTTACATTCCTCTACATGTTTCGAGCACTATTATGCTCATCTTCAGGAGGACAGTTGTACTAGTACAGCATCTGGTATCGTCCTCTCGTAACCTGTGTACTAAACAGTCCCCTAAAGAGAGTGAAGATACCAGATGCTGTACTAATACAATTGTCCTCCTGAAGATGAGCACAATAATGCTCGAAACATGTATAGGAAAGTAATAAGTGTATTAAAACAAAGAATTTGCGCATCAAGTTGGTAAAAAAAGACTATCATTATATTAGGATGCACGGCCAACAAAACATAAAGTGTGGCAGTATTTTTTTTTACGTTTTGCTGACCGTGCATTTAAGTATATTTATCTCAGTATTTAACCAACTTGATGCACAAAATTTGTTTCACAATAAGTTTTATTTCGTGCCTCTACTTGTTTGGAGCACATGTGCTCGAAACGTGTAGAGGCATGAAATAAAACTTATTGTGAAACAAATTTTGTGCATCAAGTTGGTTAAATACTGAGATAAATATGACAGTATGTTTATATTCATTAATATTTACTCGCGATTAACCAGCCTTTTCTATTAACAACCATACCGCTACGGCCCTCTTATTCCATTTCACTCTAGGTTGTTTACTCTGACGTGAAGAGAGGATGGCCATATCGAAACACAAACCCGTGCATTAACTTTATTGACCAGAGGCGCTAGCGACATGACTGTGACCAAGGGCGTGGTACCTGGCGGCTAATCAACCGATCCACACTGCTGTCTCGGGTCATGGGATCTCTGTCTATGGAAGGTCATGTTTCAGACGGTGCCATAGACATTCGTGCAGTGTACCTTCCCACATGTAATAAGAACCAACAAAATGCACACATTTACATTAATGTTTTAATTTTAGTGTCTTCAATACGTTTCGACCATCCAAGTGTTCATCCTCAGGAAGAATTGTACATGCAGTTTTTTTATATTTCTTTCATGCTGTAATCATAATACAGGCTATATGAACTAAGAAAAAAGTATTAAGTTCATAGAGTATCCATAAACGTATAAAAACGGAGTGATTGCGTAAGTAGTAATTAAGTCAGTCATTATATTCTTCATTTGCTCTCGACAAAACGTCGCCATCGACAGCTTAACATTCCTGCTTTGTCTAATGAAGGTTTCTTTTTCAAACCTTGTCACAGATATCGTCTCTAATGATTGAGGTCCCTTATGATCTCAGTTTTTCCAGGTTAATTGTGTGATAATACCCTAAGTTGCAATACAACGGCGTCCTTGAACTTCATTTTAACTCATTATACATTTTTCTTATCATTCGATGCTATATAATTTGAGATTCAACAATCGATGCGTAATAAATTCTTCTCGTCTTTGTTGGGTGCATTTCCTTACACCCCTATCAGATCCCACTTTCCTTTTCTGTCTTCTTTCTATGTATGTATGTATGTATGTATGTATGTATGTATGTATGTATGTGTGTGTGTAAGTATGTAGGTATGTATGTATGTGTGTATGTATGTATGTATGTGTGTGTATGTATGTATGTTTGTGTATGTACGTATGTGTGTGTATGTATGTGTGTGTGTATGTATGTAGGTATGTATGTATGTATGTGTGTGTGTATGTATGTGTGTATGTGTGCATGTACGTATGTGTATGTATGTATGTACGTATGTATTTTTTAAATAAACATTTATTAGCCTGCATGCTCCATTACTATGGAGTGATAATACATGCATTGATGGTAATTTTACATATTATTTTCTATCTGTTTTGTGTAAAGTTTAGGACCGTAACTGTCTATTGGTACTCTATTCTTTGTTCCATATTATTTTGTCTATGTATTCTTTGAAGTTTTTGTAGTATTTTATACTTAGTTTGTTATAACTCACTAGCCAGTTTTCTGTCCTTGTCACCACTGCTTTTAGTTTATCCCTTTCTTGCTCTAGGAGTGCAATCGAGTAGGATGTGGTCTACTGTTTGATCACCTTTTTTACGAGGGCACATTGGATTATCTGTTATTTTGTACTTGTATAGATAAGATTTGATGTTGCCATGACCAGTTACTGTAGCAGTAAATTTAGGGGTTGCGTTTAATCTCAATTTCGGCCTATCCTCTATTTTGAGAAAGAAAGATGTTGTTATTGCTCCTTTTGAGGATCTTTCCCATTCATTTTGCCACTGCTGAACACTTTGTTCTTTTAATTCACACAACACTGCACTCTGGTATTTTAGTATAGCGCTCCTCGATGTTCTTGTTATTTGCTGCTTCTTTCGCAAGTTGCTCTGCCATTTCATTTCCTCGGTGTCCCGCATGTGCCTTTATTCAACTGAATTCCACCCTCCATTCGTGCTGTTCCATTCTGTGACTTTAGTTCTGATTTGTCCTATGAGGCGTGTATGTGTCTTCTGGTTTTGTAGCAATTGAAATGTTATCCGGCTGTCTGTGTGTACTAGTACTGAAGTACTGATTTTTCCCCCGATTCCATATATAATATATATTATAATGTTTTTAGGATAGTCATTTGTTCCGCTTGATTGTTGGTGCATCGTCCATTTAGCCTGTGTTTCAATGTTGCTGTTAGATTATTGTCTAAGAAAATTCCTAATTCGGCTCCTACTCCGAGGTCATTCTTGCTGCCGTCTATGTGTTCTTGTATAGGTTGTGAGCTGTCTTCACATCCTTCAATTATTTTGACGTTTGTCGTCGAATGGTTCCAGTTTTCCATTTCTATTTCCCTTTCATACTGGGTTCCTATACCTTTTGTAATTTCATAGAATTCCCCTGTTTCTACTATTTTTATGTTGATTGGTATTATGCCATTGATTACACACAATACCTTATTCTAAGCCTTGCGGTAGGCTTTCGCTATGCTAAGGTTTATGAGTGTTTGTATTCTAATTAGTTTCGCTTTGTAGCAAATCCTGTTCAACACGCTTTTCCAGACTGGGGCTCCGTATAGCAGCAGGGGCAAGATTCCTCCTCTATATATGGTTTTCAACGCCTCATGTTTCAATCCCGAAGTTATCTTAGCCAATCTGGAGAGTGAAAATATTAATTATGAGCACGTTCCTTCTGTGTAGTTAATATGGTCTCTAAATTTCAATTTGCTATCAAAAATAATACCAAGATATTTTGAACTGTTGACCTGATTTAGTGTTTTAGTGTTTACATAAATTTCTGTCTCATTCTTTTCCCTTCTCCTGCAAGACATAAGCATAACTTTTGATTTGGTTTCATTGTATGTATGTGTGTGTGTATGTATGTATGTGTGTGTGTATGTGTATGTATGTGTTTATGTATGTATATATGTATGTATGTATGTTTGAATATATGTATGTATGTATATATATGTATGTATGTATGTATGCATGCATGCATGCATTTATGTAGGTAAGTATGCATGTATTATGTATGTATGTGTGTATGTATGTATGTATTCCTCTTTTCCTTGACCGCTATCGATTTTCTATGCTTCATTTTTTTCTTATTTTTGTGCCTGAATTTTCTTACACTTTCCCCCGAAAAGCTTACTTTCCTTCCCTTTCTTCAGATTTTCTTCTTCTATTCTTTCGTAACTCGTCTGCCTGACCCCTCAGTTGTATGCCGCCATGTGCGTTCTTCTTTATTTCTATGGCAGGTGTATAGAAGCATTAACAATTAGACTTTGTGACGCCCTTTTACACATATAAAATGGGTGCGGCGTATAAAGAGTCAGTTTTGCTACAAATTAATTATATTTCGAGGGAGTTTGAACCCAGTTGTACGTAGCAACAAGATGTGAACAAATTAGTTGTAACTGGAAGGGGGGTGGGGTGGGGGGAGTGTAGAGTGGTTGCTAGCAATGAGTTATGCAACCGTATCCGACAACGCAAGTTTCTCAAGAGATTCCTCAAGCTGGCAATCAAACTCTCCAACTTTCTCAACCACCTACGTTCGCCGTAGTCGAATTAATGTGGCTACGCCTGCAGCCGTGGCCATGTCTTCTCTGCCGCTTAGACGGTCGGGCAACCAAAATGACTCGTATTGTCGCAGCCATGCGATATATGTGAGAGAACACGAAATACAGTATTTTGATAGAGGAAGGTACAAATGAAATGCCCGTGTGAATAATTCATCGTCATTGTATAAATACATTCAGTTGAGCGGGTGCATAGCTCCCACACTTTCTTATTTTTGGCACCAGATAGAGGTGAGTGGTCAGATCAAGACTCCGGCTGCTCTGCCTGCAAGGAAAACGCACCGGTATCCGGCATATATGTGACTCTCAAGCGCCGGTCTGGCGGAGGACATTTTTCCAACTGGATTTCTTACCCCGTTTCCCCGATCGTCCAACCTTTAGCTTAGTCAGTGCACCAGCTGGGTTAGTCCAGTTCCTTTGGTGGGGGAATCTTCTTCTAAAATTGCCACTTTGAAGATCGGAATGCATATAGAACGATGCCAAAATAGGTTTTGTGGACGAGGCTTGGGCAGAGCTGGCTGAGGATCGGTAAGTGACAGGTTGGATGTGAAGACGTTCTAGTGAAAGCGAGAGCCAAGCGGTGTGCCGTTGTGACCAATTAGCGTGTTTCCTGTGGGTGTGTAACGGTAGTTAGAAACCTTACGACCAATTACTCGTGTCTGAACAAGTTTAACAGATAATTAGTTACACCGTTAATGAACTAGTCAGCTCCAAGTAAAGTTGACACGATCCCAAAGCGGAACATGCAGTCACTGGTGACATATATGTCGTACGGCACACTTCCTTCCTTCTGAACCTTCACCATCACACGTCAGTTTGTAAATTATGAGAAAAACTGCTTACAGAAAGGGCGAGCAAGGAGTAAATAAGAACGGAGAAAGAAAGAAAGAAAGAAAGAAAGAGGATAAATTGCACAAAGCAAAAACTAACTTCGAATGGAAGGAGGGAACATGAAAAATGATGAGAGGTAGAGGAAAACGAAAGAAAACTAAGACCGAGGTAAAATAAAGTGGGAAGATGGATGAAGGAAATATAATAGACATTGCTAAAATACACTAATATGATACGCGAAATTCTCTAAAAGCTCCTTCATTTCTTCTTGAGACCATACTGATCTCTTAGCTGGTCAGGTATTCCGTCGTTACTGCTACCGGCATGTTTATTATTCTGTTCATAAGTACCCGACATTGGACTGTACGCCGAACCAATTGCAACCATTACGCGTTCTCAACATCGTTTCTTATAGGATTCGTTTTAATATTATCCTTCCACGCAAGCCTAAACGTCACAAGTGTTTCCGACCAAACTTTTGTACACATTTATCACCGATTCCAGGCCAGCCCTTGTGGGATTTGTATTGGACCGTTTGGCCTTGGGTCAGGTAGTTCGCTTTTTCCCTGTCAGTATTATTCCACCACTACTGCAGACCATTCTTTCATCCATCACATATCGACGCTGTGTAATCTAAGGAACTGAGACAACGGGCCAATCCTGGCTTCCGCGCCGTCTGAGGCGTGGATCTGCGGCTGCACGCTTGCTGGGATTCCGGTTTCAAATTCCTCTGGGGGCATGTAAGCCTGTCTCTTGTAAGTGTTGTGTGTTGTCAGGTAGAGGTCTCTTCGACGAGCTGATCACTCGTCCGGTAGAGTCCTACCGAGTGTGACAGTGAAGCCTCGAAAATGAGGACGCCCTGCCCCGCGAGGTCCATTTCACCATGGAGAAAGAAACCTGACAGCATCTTTGAATAAAATACTTTTCTATGGCCTCCCGACGCCAACCCTCGTTAAACTGCTAACCGTACTCAAACAGTTAACGAGCTGTTTGCATGTCGCTAGAGCAGTCCTTGAGAAACATTAGCCTATCTGCTTGCAAAACCGCCGTACCGAGTCCAGGGTCTAGTTGAATCCATTTAACATCCTAGCACTCCATTTCTCTAAGACCCATTTTCAGATAATTCTTTTAATTTTTGTGACTTCAGGCTTCCGCCACGATGTAAATGAGGTCTGAGATCTTCTGGGATCTTACCTAGCCCAGTACGGTAAATCCGTGCCGACGTTTCGGCACAACCTATCGTCCCTATCTTCCAGGGTCAAATAGTCAAAGGATTTATTCTTGAACAACTGGACCGTTGAAAATTGGCCCGATATGGTGTCCTGAAACGTCGGTATGAAATTACTATTTTACGTTGCATAAGATATCAGAAGAGCCCAGGTAGCGTTCTTTAATTTTACCTTTCCTCCAAAACTGACCATGTTTCTGATCTGTCGCATGCTTGTGCATTCCCCACCTCTGTGTGCCCCAGTGAAAGTATAACGCTTGTGCCCGGATGGATTTCTGTTTTCGGCATCCATTTACCTCGTCCTCAGTTGTAACTTTGCATTGATTTCAGAAGCGCTGCTGTTCTTGTCTGTGCGCCATCAAGGTGATGCTAAGTGCTTTTTGCTATTGCTTCCACTACAGAATCCCCTAAAGCGGAATAAGATACGCCTGTAGTGCCATTACCATTCACAACCTGAATCTTGGTGCTTCTCTTTCTGTAACTCTGAAGTGTGCCATCCCCGTTGTGTGTATATAAACTAATAAGTGGGTATGTGGTCAACAACACAACTATATATGTCTAATTAGATGTTATGTTCTTAGATTAAAAAAACTACATGTTTCGGCCGATAGTGGCCATCATCAGGTTTTTTCATTCGAATCAATTAATATTATTCTATACAATTCAAGTGGCGGCGTGTTGATGAGGAGATCTCAACATCAAAACCCTTGTTGGAGCATAGTGCCTCTATATTGGGTGTGTGGGTGAACCATGTAATGATACTTAAAAGTATAACCCTGTATTATTAGAAACAAAAAGATGATGGTCCCGTCCTGGGAAAGCCGCTTGTAGTATCTTCGTAGGGGTCTGGCTTCATTGCATGTCACTGTACCTGTCCGCTGTGTATTTATTAATCTTATCTGTAGGTGTACCTAACTGATGTACATACAGCGTATTGATTTAATCCAAACTACGTACTACGAGGCTACATGTTTGCAGTAGTGTTAATTTGTTCAACTTTATAATATTGTACGTTGCCTCTACGAAGTGAAGAACTTGACGGATTTCTGTGGTATCTTAGACTTGGTTAAACATTTTAAGGATATTTGACATTAATTCTTATCAGTAAAATATAGTACGTACAGTTACTTACCCACGTCGGCCGGGATAGCTCAGTCGGTATAGCGACTCGCCATGGGCTGGACGGTACGGGGATCGAATCCCGGTAGGAGCGTCATTTTCCGCACCGGTCCAGATCGGCCCTGGGGCCCACCCAGCCTCCCGTACAATGGGTAGCGGTTCTCTTTCTTGGGGATAAAGCGGCTGGGGCGTGACGTTAAGCATATACCCCCATCTAGCGCCGACAATAAAGAAAAAGTAGAGCTATACCTCTCCTCCACCTCTGGGCCTTCATGGCCTATTGTAAGATGAACTTTACATTGTTACCTAACTTATTTACAGTAAAATTGAATTGAACTTTTTCAGCTTTCTAAGGGCAATTGCCTGTCCCAAGAAGCGAGTAAATATAATATGATATAACATTTTTTGCTTTATAATTTTCAGTGTTGTGATTAGCTAATGAAGGACAATGTAATTTATTACGAAAAAACTGCGTATTTTCGGAGAGAGAGAGAGAGGAGAATAGTACAGAATGACACGGTCGGCAGCTGTCAGTTTCAGCTGCAAGCAAACGCTGTTCCACCGAAGTCTGTCAATACGTAAAATGTCTTCAGCAGAAACCATGTCATTAACGTGACAGTGTCATTCTAGACAGAAGGCACAATAAACACGTGAGTGACACTGAAACGTGTATTAGGCAGGGTTCAACCGTGGTGTTGTTTGCAGTCTTTTGAAGTGTCGCAAGATTGCTTATAGAATCACAGATGTGTAAACACATAGTTGGGATTTATCGGTGAGCACAAACATAACTCCATACTACATGTGTGTACTGTAGATGTACGCGCGCGTGTGTGTGTGTGTGTGTGTGTGTGTGCGCGTGCGTGCGTGTATGTGTGTGTAATATATGTATTCATGTATGTATCTATGTACTGTATCTACGAGATTTGTTCAAAAAGTATCCGGACTGACGACGGTACATGAAGTAGATAATTCTTACGGGGTTATAAACCTAATTGTCTTCAAAATAGTTCCCTTCTGCAGCTACACACTTCGCACAACGTTTCTGCCACTATTGGAAACATTTTGCAAACTTCTCTTTCTGGGTGTCTAATAGTGTCTTCGTCGAATTTCGTTTGATGTCCTCCGTTGCCTCAAATCGGTGTCCTTTCAGAACTTTCTTAAGCCTTGGGAATAGGAAAAAGTCACACGGTGCGAGATCTGATGAGT
>Ga0123353_10006889_pt1 | contig 15263 bp, 8 predicted proteins | sample TergutLab28metaG_3_FD_92763 | JGI IMG/M metagenome (GOLD analysis project Ga0123353, IMG submission 92763) | Labiotermes labralis P3 segment gut microbial communities from Petit-Saut dam, French Guiana - Lab288 P3 | ecosystem: Host-associated > Arthropoda: Insects > Digestive system > Gut ... | reverse complement strand
TATGCTGCCATAACACCGACCACGTCCATATCAACGGACACGATAGAGCCATCTTTGTAATTTAAGCCAGTCACTGTACAAGGCTCCCTGATGATGGATCCTCTGTGATCCGAAACATGCTGGAGTACTATTGAAATACTTTTACAATTTTAATTGAATCTACGAATTATATATTGTGCGTTAGTTGGACAATAGAGTGTGTGAATGTCATTGATGCACGGTGCAAACATGAAGACAATTACAAACTGTTTGCTCCAATATCCAGTGCACACATAATATTCTGCAATGCGAGGTCAATATTAAACGTGGTTGAATTTCACACGGGCTGTTCATACGGACAGTGCAAGGCACAATACAACAAAGTTCAGCGGCAACACAGACGTCTGCATCATCATCTGACAGCGACGCACCCTCAAATGAGTTTTAGACAATCCTGAATAATGTCAACAGAAGACGGTAAATAAACGTTTGTTCGATTGGAATTAAAACAGGGCTGAAGGCATCGAAGAAGCGTGTGGCACGTCATGGGGGAGGGAAATGCTGCAAGGATTTGTTTGTAAAACCCAAAGAAACAGGGGACAATTGTACGGCGCTGGCATGGATGGGAAAATCGCAGTAAAGTGATCTTTCACTAAACAGGACGGGACGGATTGGATCGAGTTCACCTGCTTCAGGGTGGGGAAAAATGGCAAGAATTTGTGAACACGGTGACGAATATTTGGTGTCCATAATATGCAGACAATATGTTCAGTAGCTGAGAAACCCTTATCTATTAGCTACAAGCTTTTACTTTGTTAGATTTAAAAAGGAAAACTCGCAAATCCGCCCTCCATGTTTTTTGTTGTTTTCTCTCGTTACACCACGCAACAGCGAAACCCCAAAGCAGTTCAGTTGGCACACCTGCAACAAGCCACACAGACAGTCCGTACCGACACAGAGAACACCCAATGCCTGACTACAGAGCCATTGCTGGAATAAAACGTAAAAAATACACGCACGCACACAGTTCGCTGCATGTTTTTCTACATGGTTACGCCTTCCATTGTTACAGTTGATCAAAGGGACAAAAGAAAGACTTCAAATTTCTTGCCGCACATTTGGTAACAGTGATGGGACTCACAAATATGCACTAAGAACATGTGCTTGTGCAAGGAACGCATAAAACTTATACCGAACTTAGAATTCAGTTAACTGGGTTTTCTTAGGCACAAAATAGCGTAATGAAGGTAATATCGTACAAATATGAATACATAATAAAAAGAGAATGAAACATAAATTAAATGTAACAAAGATAGACACGGGAGTAGAAAAGAATAGGCGTTGAAGGAAAAATAAATTAAACAGAGGAGTGAGAGTGAAAATTAAAAAAACAAAATAAATTGTGCTCTTTTTGTAATTAAACTGCAGGAGAGAATTCTCTCATTATGCTGCGAAGAAAATACAGGATATGTAAGGCTCTGTGGAAACAATTGCTACAACAAGAAGAACAGTGATATATTTGGAGCCTCTAATGGGAACTGTCCGAAAACAGGGCCACCGGCACAAGCTGGGGACTTTGCACTGCTGTGCTGCGTGTCGGTACTGGTGATGGAGACACATCGACTTATGTCATGTCGTAGAGCACAGCAGGTCCCCGAGTTGGATAACCCACTGGCGAACTCGGTCTTCACGACGTTTATAGTAGTAAAAGGAACACAAAAGTCACGACTGAAACTAAATTTACGACCGACACACGCATAAAGCCCCCAAAAGTAACACTATGAAATAATATCACCCCCCCCCCTTCCCAAGTCTCAACCAAGGACCACCAACGTAATTTTCCTGTATTGTAGTAATAAAAATTAATGCTGTATATGGAAATAATTTAAGTGCCAGTCCGTACCGCGCAGTAAACACACTCCGTCTCTGTTATACAAACCAGTCAGTTAATGTTGTACAGGGAAATAATCGCTGTTTGTTCTGAGATCCACACAGAACACATAAATACTCTGTGTGGGCAGAACGCAGAACTGCTGAATGTTAAACTGGTGGTATATATAGTGACCACTGGGCTTTAGAGGGTTAACACATTAACGTGACCTATCTGATGTTCAGCGCTCCATCAGTACACTGAACACCCCATTACATTCGACATTACGAACTAACAGGGAAAATTGGAATGAATTTCACTGGTAATCCGAACGATGTTGAAATGTTTCTGCAGTTCAACATGCAGACCGACAGGTGAGCGCTGTTCAGGGAAACAGTGGCAGTTTGTTGTTCGAGTGACAGGGAATATGTACATACATACATAACAATTACATACATACATACATGCGTAATAATTACATACGTACATACACACATACACACACACATACCTGCACTCGTACACACGTCCATTCCAAACACACACTCCTGCCCCCTCTGTGTAACAGCTGTCGCTACACATAGCAATCAATAGGCTTTAAAAGGTTAATAATAATAATAATAATAATAATAATAATAATAATTTCACATCAGCATAAAATTTTAAATTCTTTATCCATTTTGGATACAATTTAATACATAAATGTGGACGGAATCACACTGAGTGATGATGAGTTTCATGAAAATAGGCAAAGTGAAAATCACTCTACTGAAGGCCATAAATAAATTTCAGTGCGTACTTTCCACATTTATTGTCCGAATTGTGTGAATTTCGGTATAAGAGATCTTCACATAATGTGCTGAACATTTTTCAATTCTGTGAAAATCGGCTAATGAAAGGCTGCACTTTGGTTATTGGTTTTAGGAAGTTAGTGTGTTTGTGCGTCGGGGCTGGGCAGAGCAGAAAGGCTGCTTTGTGACTGCCGTAAACTGTGCGCTAGGAGTGAGAGATTACGTCACACCAAGGTCGAACGTAATCGATAATAATCGGCAGTAACCGTGGTTACGATACAGCTTCTCTGCGAAGGGCCGAGGCTGAAGAAAGAGTTGAGCATCGTGTACACAACGTAAGATTGCTAAGCCATATGGCAGCAATCCGACAGCTAAAATTAATTATAGGTTTGTCCTAAGGGTACAGAATGTACAGACGTAACAGGCACTAGACAGCAGCAGCGGGCATGTTGCGTAAATCCTTAGTTCTTGTATGACGGGAATCGACTAGTTTTAGACGGGACGCCTCAGTCGGTACAGTGACTGTGCTATGGATTGAATGACTGGTAAATGGGGTTTCATTCTGGGCAAGGGAAGTTGCAAGGCTGTTGGTAGCGTCCGGATAGGCTGAATGCAAACTGCCCCGCCTGCTGTCAGATGGATATCAGCGGCGGGAGGTGGCTCTTACCGCGGCAGTGAACAAACCGGGGCTGGAACTCAGCAACACTGCGTAAGTCCTCTTTATACTCATATGTCTGAGCATAGGAGCAATAACAGTCTCTGTACCTCCTACTCTAATTGATAGCTTAAATTTATCATTTTCATTTCAGATTTTGTACCTTGGCAAGACTATATCACAGTCAAATAAGCAACACAAATACCAAGGATTATTCAACGCAGTAAGAATTTCTGTAGTCCTCTAAGTTATATTTAACATATTTCTGTGTCTCCATCCTAATAATTCTAACGCTTAACTTCAATTTTCAAATTTACCATAAAAAGAACGTCATAACCTACAAATCACAAATCTAACTCTACAGATACCTTATGATACTAATCCTTCAGCCAGTCAATATCCTCAAGAAAAGAAAACTCTGAACCATGTATCTACTGCACAAAATCTTAAAAACTAAGATTATACAACATAACCAAGTACTTTACACAAAATAGCCCTAATTTGGTACAACAGTGACCTTCAAAACAGCTGCAATACGTACAACTTCAAAATGTATACCAACAACATAACCGTTACACACTATTACCATTACTGTAACAACTATACTTCACTTCTTTTTACCCAGAACTTCATGTTTCTACTGTCCGGAGTACTTTGTGTGACCTGCGGATGGCCATGTTGGCCGAAACATGCCGTAAATACTAAATTCTGTGTACGATAAAAATGCAGTTGTGACAGGCGGATTACTTCAATACAGACTGAATTTCAATCCAGTAACCACGTAAAGCACGTGTGGAGCATTTCTCTGTTGCTACACGTGTCGCTACCTGTGCAGTGCTGCCCACCTGCACATGCCACCAGACTCACCACGTACCGACTCCATGCAGCAGTCTTGTTTGCGAAGCTAGCAGGTCGCTTTGTGTTAACTACATGCACATACGCGTGTAAATATCTGGAGGACACTGGCTGCTTCAACTCTCCGCCGTAACTTCGTGTTAATTCAAATATTTACACTTGGCGATAGACTAATTCGTTATGTTTAAGTTTTGCAATACAATCCGAACTTCGTTACGCTTGCAGGGATTCAGTGTCGTGCAGCTTTTGCGAGATGTCACTACGGTAGCGCGGAGGCAGGGCGCCACACCCCTTGCTGTTCGCACCAATCGGCTTACATACGACTAAGAAAATTCTCTTATGGAACGCCTCCTTCCCGATTACATCAGCACGTGTCACCATGTTACTCTGGGGCAAAATGTGTGTTTGTTAACCAGCAGATTGAACTCTTCCTTATTTTGTGGTAAAAAAAATACCGAAATTTGCGGACTCTGATCGGTTCGGTTTGGAAGCGTCGCAGTGCCTTCAGCTGCAGTACTGGGCACAGCAAGGCGTTCTTCAGGGACTGTTGACGCTTTAAGATTGAAACGGAAAGAAGACTCGAAACGTAGGAAAGCACTCGTCCAATGACGCAGCTCCACACCGCCGCATGAATCTCAAATCCGGTTTGCTTAACATCCACTTTCTTATAAGCCCAGGCAATTGGAAGTGCGGCGTATCAGCAGAATGTTCGCGCTTACTTAAGTGCCACGTGTTTACTCTCACAATATTGCTACTCTTGGTCCTTGCCAAACCTGCACTGCGGTAAGAAACATGCAGCAGGACGCGGTACAAATTGAAGGATGCCAGCCAGCACCAGGCAAACGGCAGCTTCGTCAACGACAAAACCTTAGGTGACCTTGGCACAGTAGAGCTCAGTAACCGCAATCATACACAAGGCAAAATAAAACCGACGTCCAAACTGACGCCAGCCTCGAAGTTGACTCCGGCTATTACCGTGAGGTAGTTTTTTTTTTTGGCACTGCGGCCCAACGCGGGACAGGGTCTCCTCATTCATGAGGTCACTAGATCACACACAACAACACACGACAGTCGATAGGACTCCTCTGGACGAGCGATCAGCTTGTCGCAGAGACTTCTACCTAACTACACATAGCAATCACAACAGACATACGCCCATGCCCCCGACGGGACTGAAACCCGCAATCTCGGAAGGCGAGCGGTCGCAGACCTGCGCCTTAGACCGCGCGGCCACTGGGAGTTACCGTGGGTTATGATACGAGGAAAATCAGACAGGCAGCACAGAGCGCGGAAACTATGCATCGGCTTAATGAAAGGAAGCGCAGAAGGGCTTACTGCATGCTGATAACAATGGCAATGTCGCGAAAGCATTGTTTAACGTCGCAGTGTAATGCCGCACTGCCTGTTCTATGTACATGTACCGGCTTTAACAGCCCGCACCGAGCAGTGTGTCAGGTAAGCTGGGGGGGTGGGGGGGGGTGACTGCTGCGAGCTACGCTAAGCGGTCAGTGTCTGGAGAATTACTAGCGCACTGCGGCGTCTGCAGGGAAGCGACGCCGTGTATGTTGGCACACAGCAACCAGCGCTGTTTGAAGCCTGCTGCCTTCTGCGGGTGTCTCTGTAATCCTTATGATAACTTACCAAAGACACGCCGCAAAATGCCAGAGTGCTGAGTTCTATCAAACTGCTGCTCTTGATTCCAGTTACGTACGGACAGCCCCCCGTGAAAATCCCGTATTATTATCCCTAACTTTTTCGGGGTTTAGTTTCCAAGCTTCCCCCCTCCACCGTGCTAAAAGCGAACAACTAAGCCCTACCAAAAATGTTTTATTATTTCTACTGTGTCTTTTCTTGGCACAAACATTGCCCTTGGAGCCCTTCTGTTTCCCTGTAACTCCTTCAACACCATGCTAGTTGAGTTGTCTAACAACTCTGACGCTTCTTTCCCCTGAAGGGCCCCAGTGATTTGCTTTTTCTCCCCTTAGTGCCGCGCGAATTTGCGAAACAGCGAAATTTGAACACGCGAAGAGCGAGGGATGAATGTGCCCGACAAACTACTAGGAGGTCTCCGCGTGCTTGGGTCACGTGACATTGAATAGCTTGCTCACAAGAGACCCTATCCTGAGCCAGATGAATCCACGCAACATCATCTCAGTTTCTTCCTTCTAACTTCCCGCGCACCAACAAACAGGATGCTTACTGTCATGTCATTACGTGATAAGAAGGTACATAAGGAGACAACCAGTTGATAATGCAAAATACAGAACCGCTCATGCAACTGGTACTGACATTAGACCGATTTTACATCTATTTAATAAAATATGTGCGTCTGTGTGTGTGTGTGTGTGTGTGTGTGTGTGTGTGTGTGTGTGTGTGTGCACGCGTGAGTGTGCGTGCATGCCGCTGGCAAGTGTAAGTCATTGCGGAATAGAAACAGGGGGTTGAAACTGTAGCAGTAGCTGGGGAAAATTATGGGATCCTTCGTGCCAGTGTAATAATCTGTACATATGGTGCACATAACGGTCTAACTACCAGGCGTCCGGGATTGAAGGAGAAACAGTGGAGTAGTGAGTACAACAGAGCGCTGATAGATGGCAGCACTGCGACAGCCAAGATCAAAGCTTCGTTTGCTATAAGAATACAGTAGGGGCTCAATAGAGTGGCCGATTGGTAGCACGTCGCGACAATAAACGGCAGTAAATGGCATTAATCGATAATAATCGATATCGACTGACAGTAATAAGTCAGTCTTGGAGTGGTACGTGTGATAATAGTCGGCAGCAACTGACTTGCTTTTAAACAGATGCAGATTTTATACACGTTGTAACTGTATGTTGGTGCTAACCTGTCTGCAGACCGGTCACGTGGCCAGTGTTTGGTACTGTCCTGTGTGCAGACCGGGCACGTGACCAATGTTTGGTAGTCCTCTGTCTCACGTTACATTGTACCAAATAATGACGTAATGTACGGAAGTAACACTGAATTTCCTGTCTTCATATGCTAACAAGTTACTTGCATGGTATTATAACACTTCGACCATCACATTCCACCTGTAACACATGCATCACAACAGTATGCACATTTAGTCTCGTCCCCAGACGCTCATTTATTCTATAGATCACTCTTACTTACATATCACCTTTCCAAAAGCACATTCTACTTCCTGACTTTACAGCAAATGTAAAGCTGAATTCTTTATTCGAACTTCAGTATTACCAACTGCTGAACTTATAGCAAAAGAAAGACAAGCTACGTACAATTGTGCACAAAGAGCACCAGCAAAACGAGCAGGTCGTAAGGCAATGGAAAGGGTGGATAACTCTAAAGCATGATAAGGTTTCGAGCAGAGCTAATGGAAGGCAGTAGAAGAAACAACATAACAGAGGGCGCAAGGTGAACTGAAACTTGTAATTAGACTGCAGTGTGTCAATATCTGAAACCGAGCGGCGATGTTTGAACGGAAGCTTGCACAGGGGTGAACAAAGACGCCGGCATATTTAAATACAACAGACGTAGCACAAACGAGACACGCCAAGACACAATCAACCATCTACAAACGCTGAACTCCACGAAGCAGTAGACGGAAATTAGCGAGGCCTTCTTGAACTTCAAAATATGCAAACACAATAAAATACGGTATGGTATTTCTTTATAAAAGTTGCCCAGCAAGCTGAAGTTTCATGAAAATTGGTTCAGTGACGTCACGTTTCACGCTATATAACGCCAAAAAATTATTTCCTTACCCACACTTCCCATATTTCCTCATCGATTTCGGCAAAATTCGATAACAGAAAAATGTTCACATAATTTCCTTGAGCATTTCCGAATTTCATGAAAATCGGTGAGGGAGAAGTCTTGCTTTGCTTGCAGACGTAAATGGAAATTCTGTCCCTATTTTCGACACCATCCAGCCAACTTGGTAAAATTCGACATGGGACAGGGCCACAAATGTGCACCGAGTCTTTGTGAGTTTCATGAAAATCCGCACAGTGAAAAGTATGACTAACCTCAATACGTCAGTCCGTGTTTTCACACACACTCTCCGGTTTGGGTGAACGTCAGTGCAGTAAATCTGTAAATAATGCCACAACGTGTCGGGGAAGTTTCGCAAAAAAGACGCGCAGTAAAGGTGCTGCCAACCCTACAGACTTGGAAAGAACTGCACTTACGCTTGTGCCGTGAAACCGCGAGACATATTGAACGTAACGAACGCCTTGAGAAAGTCTGAGTTATTTCATGCACAACACTGATACATGTGTATTTATTGTACACGTGCGTGTTCAAGTTTTCACAACAAAGATCACGCTTAAAATACTGCGAACTGCAAATAAGCAAGTAACACGAGGCCACAGGGAAAGCTGAATTACAAAATCTTCCCTTCTAAGTACAAACATCCTAACACAGCTGCTCACTGCGTGCTGAGGCTTCAGGACACTGGCAAGGAATGACAGCTTGCCTACTTGCGGCTGGACACACTCAGGGTTACGGCTGCACAATTCAGGGAAATCACCGCTGTTTGTTCTCAGATTCACACAAAACACATACATACACTGTGAGGGTAGAACGCGGAATTGTTGGATGTTAAACCGGTGATACACACAGTATAGTGACCACTGGCGGTACATATAGTGACCACTGGGCTGTAGAGCCCAGAATGGACAAACGATCCTCGGAGAAATGAGACTAACGTTCAGACGTTCAGTTGGTAACATTCTTAAAAAAAAATATCTTAACCTTTTGAAGCCTAATGTCAACTATAGTGGTCGTACCGCACCGCTAACCTCTAAATTTTTATTTTATATATTTATTCAACAAATATAGATACTGAATATTTTTAAGATGGTATATACTCTCCGTTTTTTTCCCTTCAAAATGCAGTTTGTTTCATAATTCTAACGTATTTGGTTCCTGTATTATTCACATTTTATATACAGGGTGCGCTAAAATTAAAAAAATTATTCCGGCGCCAAAAGGTTAAATACTTTGAATACGTTGCGTTTTGTACACGTGTTGCAAGAAACCCCGCTAAATCTGATAGTATGTGTGTTTGTGTGTTATTTCGGAGTACGTAATATATATATGCATATATAAATATATATCAACACATAAAAGTCGCAAGAATTTCAGGTTGTACTCCAGTGCAGACTGTTCGCACATTGTCATGATTGCGCCATCTGTACACAACAGCTCAACTTTCCAAACACATTAACTAAATGTACAGGAAATAGACCAGACCAAAATTTCGCTCACAACAAAACTTGCTGCAAAGTTTCTCTGCTCAAAACTTCAGCAGACTGCTGTATCCCGCAGCTACAACTACAGCTTGGCTGTGTCAGCCTCTGTAATTGTTCTGTCTTGCGGCGGCGTGGAAGAGTCAATTTGAAGTAAATATGCATGTAAAAGTCGGGATGCTACTTCTCAGTAAACACACTACTGCTTACTACGAAGATGGTCCGGTTACGCTTTTCAAGGAAGTAATTGCTGGCTGTTTGCTGTGCGTCACAGGAAACAACATGGCGTGGAGAAAAAGAGCGTTCCTACACGTTGCGTGCTAAGCACGGGCAGATAATGTCGTGAAAACGAAAAGTTTATCTAAATTTTATACAAAGACCCAGTCCGTACCGCGCAGTAAACACATTCCGTCTCAATTATACAAACCAGTCAATTAAGGCTGTGTAGGGAAATAATCGCTGTTTGTTCTCAGATCTACACAAAACACATAAATACACTGTGTGGGCAGAACGTAGAATTCTTTAACGTTAACCTTGGTGCTACAGTCTGTAACTACAGTCCACAGAGGGCTAAAGCCTGAAACAGTCAATGTAGACACCCCTCGCTGTTCTAGCGAAAGACCGTTGCGAAGTTTAATACATCTGTATAAGTTGCTTGAGCGTGTAATTGGTTTCACATTGTCCTTCCACTTGAAAGGTCATAGCATCGAATCTTCGATTAGTTTCCCGTGGAGGGCAGTATCTTTCATATTGATACTGAGAACTGATATGTTGGCTGAAGGAACTCGGACGGACCGTAATGACTGCCGGTACAGACGGACTTTGTGAACCATTTTGAAGAGGCAGTCCAATACGAGGAGACATGCAGTGCAGGTGGGCAGATGGAAACAGTTTGAATGGAAGGAATGGACCAACTGAAAGGCCTGCCCATAGATGTGCAGAAAATATTAATATGGATCTCAAATGGGATGTGACGTCACTGCATTGATTCATACGGCTCTCGGTGCAGACAAACAGCGGGACTGTACAAACACTGCAACATTTTTGGAGTTTCGTAGAGACGGGGGATTTCTTGACCTGTTAACTGACAGTTTATGAACAAAACTGCTTACTGTATGTGAGCCGTAGCATATGTAATTTCTGTACGGACTTTCCCATAGAATCAACAGGAAATCCCAATAACATGCATATAAAGAAAATTTGTTATCAACTGTGGAATTAAGCATCACGTCTTCAAGACGTATTGGAGTGGGGGGGGTGGAGGTGAAAGAGCAGCTCCATACATTCTTAACGTCTGCAGTAGACAAGGTGTGTTGTTTAGCTGCACTTCTCTGTCGCAATAAACTGTCTATATTCACCGTACAGTGACTGCGAAGACCCCAGAGCATGGACAGCTGGCGGCAATAGCACGCCGACTTCTACTCTGGCCAACTGGTCAGGTCTGACCCGCCGAACATCCTACCTGCTTCTTGCCATGCACGCTGAAGGCCTGTATGTATTCCAGGTCTTGCCAAGTACAGTTAAGTCGCTAACAAGAGTCCCAGCAAGCAACAGACACTGACGTCAGCTATACAGCTTCGTTATGAAGCAAGCTACCCGCTTGCTTATTAAGGACCGTGAGGTTTCCATGACGATGGAACTCAATATCGCACACTCTGCAACCGAGCTGCTGTCATGCAGATTCAGCTGAAAGTAACTTAGCACACAACAAAAGCGGGGCTCTGCCGTGCTGCTGTGACCTTCACATGGCAGGCCTGTCAGTTCTTCAGCAGTGGCTGCAGGTGGCACACAGTGTCGTGACGTGACTTCACTCACATCAGCAGTTTCGTTTGCACCACTCAGTGAACGCGCTGCATCTCAGTTATAAAGCTACTTGGTTAGTGTTGCAGAGGAATATACAGCAGACACCCATTTCTTATCTGGGGTTGGCGCATCGGTGCTTCGTATATTGGCGGAAGAATTACGCTCTCCGGTTTGCGACGCGATCGACTTGAGAACGTGATATCGTCGGTGAGCGCCACAGTTCGTGCACGAGTCGATGTTGTGACCAGTGCTTTCGTTGTTGTTGTCGTCCAGCTACTGCTACTGTGTGCTGCGCTGTATTTGGGTGGTCGGACCGTATTGACATTCAGCTTAATGAAAACGAGTGCAGTTGATATTGCAGGTGGAGTTCGATGAACTGACTTCCTCTTTTTGTGTCGTTAACATCTGGTGTCAAGTGCCTTGTTTGAATGTGTGTGTGTGCGTGTCAGGTCGTTCGACTTAAGACAACGGACTGCTGGCCTGGTCATCAGCGAGGAACCTTTTCGTAGGTTTGGGATAGCCTGTACTGTGGCAACTGAGCCGTACAGGCTCTGCCTAGAGCAACGACCTTGCCCTTGGCAAGGCAGAACTGGTTATTTCCTCCCCCGTTCCCTTTTCCCAGGCTATCAATCACGGGCAATTGGTCGCCCTCGCGGAAGAGAAAGGTGAGGACTTTTTTTTTTAAGCTTTCGTTATGGGACGTTTCTTTGAAGCATTTCACTTGGCTTCAACTCACCGGGACAACAAGTCTTCTTCTTCTTCGGGCCGCCAGACAGCAGGAGCTGCGTCTGATCATTCCGTAAGGGCTACGTAGACGTGCGGGATATGTAAACAGGTAACATTTGTTCTTGGCCACCTTGTTTCCAAAACGACATGTCGTGTTTTTTTGAGTCAGAACATATCCCGAGGTCTACGTAGCGCCTCACGTTGAACAGGGGGTTGGTGTACCTAACCGCCCCGTAGGGTTTAGTTTTACGTTTTGTGTTTGTGACGCGCAAGGCTATGTCATGCCATTGTATTGGAGCTTATGTATGTTGTGTTTTGGCACACTGATTGTAGTGGCTGGCCGATCGTGTTACTTGTTGTACTGTTAGGTTTTCTTTGTTTTGGACCGGCGAATGTAGAGTGTTTTGTGCTAAATCTACCTGAGCGTTCCTTGTACTGTGAGTAATTGTACTGTTGTATTGTACGCTGCTCCCCCCGTGGCAGACTGACGCCGGATCTAAGAATCATGTAAGATTGTGTGTGCAACGTATGTTACGATCGGCCTAGCCGGAGTTCCATGTTCAATTTGAAGGTTACTATCTTTTGTTTCATGTGGTTAATTCACCTTTTGCATATTTTGTTTGCTGACAAGTCAATTATATTTTCACTTGCTAAATGACCCCTGTCTTTTCCATTACACATACTGACCATCTACCACAAGACCCCCACTAGTCAGGATTCGATCGCTCAAAGGGCCGAGGACGAAATTAGTGCCAGCCCTCGGGTCGATACACGCCAGGACCTTGTCGGTCGGTGGAAGGCCCGCCCCCGAGGGCTCACAACCCTCGTGCCTCGCGGTCGCGCTTTCATAGCCGTGCGAGATGTATGGCAAGGCTTAATTCTGCAGCAGATCTCCAAGAGTGTGGCAAGCAATAAATTGTTTCCACTGACTGTCGCAGCTGCGCAGTCTTGTATCTTGTAGACATTGCTTCCATATTCAGGACTAAAATCACGACTACGTTGAAGATCAAGATCGTCGAAGTCGCTTGTGCCCTAATATGGAGGTAGCACGTTCATGCAAAGTGCCCACTTGCCACAACTCACAATAAAATTCCGTCTGATTGTGTCGTGCTGGGATCAGCCACACTGACCGAGCAGGAGGGAAATACGGATTGTAGTGACGTCACATCCATGTGCCACTGTATGACCGTCTAAGTGATCTCAAGACCAGTTGACAGGTTATTTTTGTGTTCGATTAGCAGCGAATTAGATGCGACTGGTATGTAAAATACAAAAATACGAATGGAATAGACAGCTTATAAGATTGTGGAATGGATGGGAGGATAATATTAAAATGAGCCACGAAGAATTCTGGTTTGATAGCATGGTTCAGGATATGGACCACAGAGCATGGTGTATGGTACATAGTACCGAACCTTCTGTTTCAGTACAAGGTGGAGAGTTGCTTGGCGACTGTCAGCTCCTGCACTGCATGCAATGTGACAGCAGCCACCCAACTCCGTCCTTCTTCAAACTATAACTTTCTCCGCCACTCAAGCAACTCCCCCACTTCATTACCATGCTCACCAGATCCCCGCCACTTGTCCCTATCCTGAGCCAGACTAATCCACTCCACGCCATCACATTCTACTCGTATTTCTTTACAGTCTACGTTAATATTATCCTCCCGTGTAATCTAGGTTTTGTTAAGTGGTGTCTTCCTTCAGGTACCAACCAAAACCCTGCAAGCAATTTTCTTCTCCCACCCTCCTTGATATGACATCACTGCCGTGCAAATCGGCAGCTTCCCACGTGAACGCAGTGTGTACCGCACCGTATGCGCGTATTTATTGGCATCTGTCATTGTGCGTGTGTGTGTGTCCCCAGAATTGCACTCTGGTTGCGTCTTATCACGCCGTGGGCATGTCGTCTGTCTGTCCGTCTGACAGTATCTCCATTGTTCGTCAGTTAATCAGCAGCACAGCTGCACTGCGTTGTGCCGTCCGAGGATCAATGCCGGGCCGGTCTCCTCTCTTCCCTTCTATTCACTTATATTCACTTCTCTTCACTTCTCGTCTCCCGTGAGGTATTCCAACGCCATTCCCTGTCTCTCTTCAACTCAGTCCAGTCTACGCAATTAATTAAGCTATCTCTAATGCTGTTTATCAACACGTCATCCACCTCTTGACACTTCTATTCAGGCGCGTTCGCAAGGACAATAGCCTCGTCGTGTCCGTCCGTCTGTCCGCCTGCGCGGAACAGCGCGCTTCCAACCTGACGACATTTCAAGCAATTTCACTTTAGGGATCTTGAATGAAATTTGTTGACACCTTGCAGTTTTGGTTACAGCCGGACACTGCCAGACAGCTGACTGGAAACCTGCGTACGGTTACGTAATTTGGTATTGACAAGACAGACTGGACCGAGTGCTTAGCAAGATATGCAGTGACAGCAGGAGGAGTACCGGGAGGTTTGGGAGAGTTTGGTATGAGGACCGTCACTACTGGTACTGTCCACAAAATATTATGGAGTATGAGATGGGCACGGCATATGGCATGCATCGGGGACAGGAGAGAATCATACAGGGTTTTGGTGGGGAAGCCTGAAAGAAAGAGGCCACTTGAAAGACCTGGATATATACTAGATGACAATATTAAAATGGATCTTAAGAAAACTGAATACAAGGGCGTGGAATGGATTAATGTGGTTAAGGATGGGGCAGAGTGGCGGCTGTTGTGAATATTCGGACTGCATAAAACGCGCGGAATTTTTTAAAACCTTGAAAACTTTTAGTGTCTCTAAAAGACTCTGTTCCAGGGAAGTTTTAGCTATCCAAAGGAGACGGCGCACTGTGAGATACCGGCGGGTGCCTCAGAAGAATTCCGCCATTTGAACCCCCCCACACGCACGTCACGTCCGCTACGTCCATCTTGTTACCTTGTTTTGTGGCCTGATGCAAGGTGGCTGAAAGACAGCGAGCTGCAGTCAGGAACTGCTCACATCAGTCTGTCGTTCTGTGGCGGAACTGCGGGACGTGCATTCTGCATGTGGCAGTAGACAGGCAAATTGTATTGAATTACAATTAGAGCTCTCTTGTACGGGTGTGAAAATCGGTCTCTTACATAAAAGAAAGAAGGAGCGAGGCTCGGGGCATTCGAGAATAGGGTGCTGAGAGAGATATTTGGGTCTGAGAAGGAGGAAATGAGAGAGGGACTGGAGACAATTACACAATGAGGAGCTTCGTGATTTGTGCTGCTCACCAGATATTGTTCGGGTGATCAGATGAAGAGGAGTGAGGCAGATGGGGCGGTGACAATTACGGGGAGGAGACAACTGCGTGCGGAATTTTGGTGGGGAAACGTGAGGAAGACCTG
>Ga0123353_10006888_pt1 | contig 15264 bp, 12 predicted proteins | sample TergutLab28metaG_3_FD_92763 | JGI IMG/M metagenome (GOLD analysis project Ga0123353, IMG submission 92763) | Labiotermes labralis P3 segment gut microbial communities from Petit-Saut dam, French Guiana - Lab288 P3 | ecosystem: Host-associated > Arthropoda: Insects > Digestive system > Gut ... | reverse complement strand
CGATGGACACCCGAAACATGTAGAGTGATTTTGCAGTAAAATAAATCAGACTGCATACTGTTGCATCTGGTTGGATTTTTATTAATATAGACTTATGATGCATGGAACCATGATCTTAAAAAAATGCTTACATTAATTCAAATTGTTCCACCAAAAATTGAGGTGCTCATGCCTTATCTGTAGGAACCCTGTTCCTCCTTTTCAGTTCATCATAGCCAATCTTGTGGCTGCCATGAAGTTCTTCCTCAAAATCTACACCACACTACACTGGACCTGTCACATTTATTTGCTGCCTATGCATTAATACTTAAAAAAATAAACTGTGTACAATCCAGCATTGGCAACTTACTTTACAGACACACTATTTAATGTACCTTTATCTGCCCTTTACTGGTCTTATTGCACTCAGTGGTGGCTGTAATGACACTCAACCAACACAACACTAAAGCCAAACTAAATCCGTCACTGACAAAGGCAAAAACAATGGACTTTTATTTTACACTGTCATCCAGTTGCACATGCATAACACTGATCAACAATTCTAAATACAGAAGGTCCAGTATGTCAATAACATCTCACAGGAGAGCGCAGCAATAAAACCCTGACCATAAGTAATCTGAAACATAATGTAAATGAAAAAGTTTGATATTTATGTAAAGTTAAATAATAATAATAATAATAATCTAAATTAGATTAATGTGCCACAGCTCACCGATAACAGTCATGTATTCATAAACATACAACACCCCATTATATATTCATTTTTAGCAATTAATGCATGATACATTCAGTATGTTCAAAAACAATCAACTTAAATTCTTTCCTTTCTTCAGTGAAGTATGCATAAATTTTAAAAATTCAAATTCTTCTCAACCCTTTGCAGATGAAGCAAAAACTCTAAATAAAACCAAATTTGTACCATGCAGTAAACACTTCTCATCTCGGTTATAAAAACCAATCAGTTTATGTCATACAGGGTGAAAGCTGATGTCTGTTTTCAGATACACAGCAAACATACAAATACCGTGTGGGCATAAAGTACAATTTTTGAATGTTAAACCTAATGGTGCATCAAGTAACCAGTAGGTTTTAAAAGGTTAAAATATCAACTGAAACACAATATACCTGTGGGGATCTTCAACCGTTCCTGATCTTTTTTGAAGTGACTGTCCACAATCCACCGGACCACATTGTGTTTTGACTCAGGAGCCTGGTAAGTTTGTTTCTGAACAGTAGTGTCATCTGAAAATGGAAAACTTTTGTTATAATTAATATCAAACATATATCTCCAAAATATCTACTTGGTGTCAGAAACCAATGATGCAACATTTAGACATAAATTGCACGATTTCAGGCCACCACTGCGAAGACAATAAGAACTGCACTCTTCTGGGCTATTATGCAGTGTGTAGTGGTAACTCCTTACCAACATTTTGGTCCAACCTACGAGTCCCATCTTCAAGCGTCAAGAACCCAAGAAGAATTCTTTGTTTAATAAGTACACAAACTGCATGAGTTAATACAATGTCTAACAGCAAGCATATCTTAGTTTCATTTTAAACCTCACATTCATTTGCAATTTCAGTTCCCATGTACTCATATTTTCACAAACTTTCAAATGATTAAATAACTTACACAATAATACTGCATTTCCTTTAATTTCGTCTATGAATTTCCTGTTTTTATGGTACATTAGCACCTAACACACTAACATCCATACCATTTATGCAGTTCACTTCCACATCTGCATAAGAACAATGAACAATAAACTCAGTTTACTTATATGTACATGGTATATTGAAAAATAAATAAAAAATAAAATGCTCACTAATGCAGCTCTACTTTGCAATCACAAACTTAAGCACTATTAACTATGTACAGGTGAGAGATCTGGCTTATGCCACACATAGAAATGTGCTGCTTTAGTACTATGGAAAGCAGACAGAAAGCAAGAAGAACTGTCTTCTAATTGCATCAGAAATCTCATTTATGCTTATTGTTGTTGTTTCAAGATGACACATTAAAACATTTTCAAACAACAGACTGCAGGTTTCAAATGAAAGTGTGTTAATTAACTGACAAGTATACTTGACATTTCACAAAGTCACCTTCAGGACAGAAAACATAATATGTTGGAAGGTGGTTCTGCCTTCATTAAATCATTAGGTAAATATCTGATACATGTACATTTAAAACGAAAGCCTTGTCCTCGGAAAGATTTTCTGGCAGGTTCAAGAACATGCCACTGATCCAAAACACTAACTGTATCAAAAGAAGTACAAAATTCTGCAGGTGTTTTATACCTATTAATCATTGTCTTAAATGCAATGAAAAGACAAGGATTTTCCCAACCAACAGCATTCTACATCAACAAGTATGAATGTGTGTGTGTCCAATTCATATTCAATGTGGATAATGGACATACATAGCAGTGATAAAAATGACAACTGTATGCAAAATATGAAGGTTAAAGGAGACAGAACAAGGAAAGGCTTTATTACATAATAAGCCAATACACTCCTAAGGGAGTGTCAATAAGGATATTATAAAGAGTCTGGAAAGTCAGTGATGACTACACAGAGGACTGATATCTACATGTGACCTCTTAATGGTAAAGAATTTGACATGTAGAAAGAACAGAGCACTTGAGACCACTCAGAACTTATTAAATGTGAAAACATTTTAAACTGCGTAACTGAAAGCACGTTTCACTGTAACTGTACAACACAAATGTACACACCATCCAGTACTTCCAGAGTGTGCCACATCTCACATGCTGTTCCTAAATTCCAAAGTCATACTTGGAAAGAGACTTACACTGCTCATCAGCAATTTCAACATATTCTTCAGCTGGCTTAAGCACATCCACAATATTTATCTTCTTGATGTTACCATCTGTTTTGATCTGCACATTCACCTGGACCAGACCCTCTCCCTGCACACACTGATCAACTAAGTTCTTGTGTGCTTCTAACTGCAAAAAAAAAGGGTAAAACATGCACAGTGACACCTCCATTTCTGAAGTGAGCAGGGAAAAAATATGATAATCATGAGAAAATGACAGTAATGGCAAAGCATTAAATATTCCAGGAACATGACAAAACAAGAACAAAAAACATGAAAACTACACATTTTCCATGGGCCTACAACAAATAACAAAAATTTTAGTTCAATAACTGTGTGAAAATCACTTGTTCTTCTCCAAATAATTGTGTAATTGACACTGTTTCACCTGAAACCTTATGTTTCAAGTGAAACAGTGTGATTTCCAAGTTTGAAATGTTCTGTTTCTTATACTCTGCAATGCTGTTGATGTAACAGGATAATTTTAGCAGTTTCATAAGCAGGTATGCACTGTGGCAAACCTCAGAACTGGTTCAGATCACATTCATACCTCTCTGCATCACCTTCCCTGCTCCCCACACACAGTTTGAGGTCTGCCACATTACAACTTCGGCATCCCCTCACCTCTTCCACTACACCTCTATTCCTAACGTGGCTGATGTGTGGTAACATTTTGTGACTAATGTTGGTCTGTAATGATACCACTATGGGCAGGTTACTGCTACTGTACATTCAAAAAAAGCATGTTACTTTGGCTATTTTGCCTTAGGACCAAGAACTGTAAATGAATGATGCAGTAAAGAAACACTTGTAGAACATTACACCTGACATAATTATATATGTTTATAGGGGTTATTTATAAGGAGCAGAAAAAAAATGTAAGATACTCATAGGAAAATGTTGTATAGGGAAACAATGGGTAGAGATTTCATTGTGTATTGGACTGCTACATAACACCAAACAACAAATCACTTGTAAGATTTGTGGTTCCCTAGTAGTTTAAAAATTGTGGTCTTCTGAGGTGTGAAACTCCGTAAGGCCCTAAATGCAGCAGCTGCTGCTGCTGATGACGATGACAACAACGGCAATGATGATGATGATGATAAACAAAGAGGAATGTAAAAATCATGGACTATTGTAAAGTGCCAATCAACTTTTGTCCACAGCAACTCAGGAAATCCATTAACATTCAGTAGGAATGTCTAACAGCCAAGATCCAACCTGGCATCTTTCACATACCAAGTAGCTTTATTTAACATGGTTTTGCCAGCTGTACAGATAACACAGCTTCAAATGACAGTATTATGAATGAAAAACAAGGATATGCAAAATAACATGGTACTGAAGGGACAACACAACACAACATAAAATTTAAGTACGCAGACCAAGATCCAAACAAAATATGAAGCAGCAGTATTTACCACTACACCATGATATATGGTTTAGAAGAACATATCCCTACATCATAGTGTCAAATATTACAAATAGATGAATGTGACAGCTCACCATTTGTGCATCCTGCAGCCAGAATTGATAGCCTGCTAGCTCAACACCCAGCCGCTGCTCTAAAAGAGTTCGGAGGGTGGAAAGAGGTTCACGAATGTCCATATGTTGCATCAGTACCCCAGCAGCTTCATCATCCCTGCAATATTATACTTGAATTACCCATCCAAGTCGCAATAATAAATTACCATACTCACACAATCTTTCAACCACAGGTCTGTCACAGTCCTCCAACCTACCCCCTCTGACAAATAATACATATATATTTGCAGTGCACACAAACATTTAATAAACATACATATGAAACAGAACAACTGTTTGAAGAAGCTGTCCTAACATGTAAGCAGCAATACCAAAATGCAAATATGGTGTATGAATGAAGTCCAAAACATCAAAAGCATTATGTAAATACACTTCATGTACAGTATGTGAGACAGTATTTATGATCTTCTAGAAAGAATAAAGTTAAATTCAGTATACACACAAGTGCAATCCGTACCAATACAAAGTGGAAACATCTACTGCCCACCCAGGAAGAGCAGCATAGACTCAAATCCTACAGCAGTTCTTCTTGCATTCTTAAACCTTTCTCAGTTTCTGCATGTTAATTTAAGAGAGAGAGAGAGACAGGAAAAAAAAAGATGCAGTAAAGCTCCACATTCTTTCATATCTCATTTCTTTTAATTTAGGGGAGGGAGACAGCAAAAGAAAGTTGTAGTAAAGTTCCACATTTTCTCATATCTCATTTCTGCACCTAGACCTGATGGTTTTGGAGATAATTTTCACATTATATTTGTAAATTCTTACCACTCTTTTAACATTAATTTAATTCATGTGTTTTCAGCTTTAGACAACTGATTACTATTTTAAAAGTGTCAGGCACATTTCACACATAATTATCTAGTAAGGACATGCAGTAATTAAACATTATATGTTGTGAACTGACAACTAGTGAGCAATGCTATTTAAAAAAACCAGATCTTTGCTCTCATAATATGTGACATTTAGAACTGAGTAACTACTGATAATAAATTTAAACAATATACATTAAAAATACCTACACGGCACTTGTAACTAACAAACAATAGTAGTAACTATCGGATGACAATCTTCTAATAACATGCAGAATCACAGGTTGAGTCTGCTTCAAAGGAAGGTGCAGGAATTACACATGCATTGACACTGCAGTGATTAATGGATAAATTTGGTTGATTACTATATGTGAACTGCAAGCAATGCAGCCCATCAGAACTGTGGAAAGCAAAGGGGAGACAGATTTTGGCCTGGGCCAACATAAACTGTGAAATGATAACTTTGAGAAAACCAGGATAATTGATGGCCCTTTTCAGGGACCCACGCAGTGAAAAGTGAGCATGCATAGTGTGCACACATGTGAAATTACATATAAGCAGCCCCTTTCCAGACTCTAGTATTCTGTAACAGTAGAGGTAAGGTAGTGTCACCTCACTGGGATGACTACCCTGTCCTTGGACAAGGCCTTCTGCTTCCTTCTCTTTGTGAAGTAGAAAAGTGACTTGAAGAAGGAGAACCCAAATTCCCAGCTCACATGGTTGGGGTGCAATTTGATATCTAACACTTCCTGCATGAACTGGCCCAAGCACCTGAACTTCCTGACCAATATGTTGGTACCGTTACGCAGATTACAATGATCAATGTTCTTTAGTAGGTCAGCCTATGATCCTACAAAATGCCCAAACTTGGAAGAATGTCATCCATCATTATCCAACATGAAAGCCTGAAGACCTATACAGTTCTTACATTGAACTTCAGCACTCTCTCATACTTAATAAATTCACTTGGTTTGACATTTTAAGAACACCTTAAGAAGGTTTCACTGTATGTAACTATCTCCACTGAATCTTTTCTCACCCTTCAATGGATTGCTCCATTCTACTTGTTCTTACACAATCTCCATCATCATCATCATCGTCATCGTCTTCTGCGGCAACAGAAGAAATACCATCCATGGTCTCATCAGTACCTCCTGGCACTGCTAGGGATGTCACAACCTCCTCAGCCTGAACTAATTCCAACTCACTGCCTGTTATCACCTCCTGTCCCATTACCACACCTGCAACAATATATCCTTCACTATCATACATTTTTCTTGTGAAGCAAGGGACACACTTCTTTTAGTCAAATGGTTAATTCATCTGTGGTTTAACGATGTTTAATCAGCTTCAGAGGTCATTTGGGATTAAAAGAGAAAAAAATGAAACTGGGTCATGAACAATCACCAAAGAACTTACAACAAAATAAACTACTACATACTGCATGAGTCAAGATACATGACTTACATTTCTGGATGTTCTATGCCATTATTATTTGAGACTCAAATACCACTGCATTAAAGCCTCATTACTGAGGTCCTTGGGACTGAAAAATCAGGCTTCAAATTGTATGATTTAGAATTATCCTATTTTTTCAGTGCACATTCATACATTAAATGGCTGGACGAAGACATGATGTTAGAATGTACACTACAATTTTTCTGTTGCTTAATTCAGTACTTATAAGAGTTCCTTCTTATATTTATTTTTGAAATGACTACTACATAATTTAACATGATTTCTATCAGAACACAAGCCAGCAAACAATAATTCAATTCATCAGATTCAGAGACTGTAAATCATTGTTTGCAGGCACTGTTCTAGCAATATGGCAGCAAGGCTCTTATTTTTGTGGACATGTGTTACCTGCAATGGCATCGTCTGGAACAATTGACTCCGTTTCATCATGGAATTCAGCCACTAGGGTACATGCTTCCTCTGGCAGTATTGACTCAGTATCCACAGAGTGATCATCTATGTCTGGTTGCTCCAGCTTAATCTGCTTGCACAGTAACTCACTCACATCTGGGTCATCTGTCCCTATCAAAGCATGGGACCTCTTACCACCAACAAAAAACCTGCAATTGACATTCAGTTCCTTTAGGTCTTTTGTTACTGAAATTTCAAGAATTCAGAGACAATTGGTATGAAGTTACCAACACTTTAGGCCACTTGGTGCCTCTATACTGCAGGCCCAAGAGTCCAAGAGATTGTTATTCTTTGACTCCTTGACCTTTACAATGGAGACAGCAAGCTCCTCCAGGATTTGGGTACCTGTATAATGACATGGCATCATATTTTGGAAGACATGAATTTCATCAACAGTGCCGTGAAAATTACAAATTCCCCCATTAAATGTTACTCACAGCAAATGAAGTAATATAAATTTCAAAATACAGTAAGAGCTGAGATATCTGGTACATCTTAAGACCAAAGGGCTGCTGGATACCTTACATTTCTGGATATTAGAATGTTATACCTAAGTGTACTCAGTATGCCTAGCAACCACATTGGATGGACTTAACCATTTAGTTTTTCACTTGATATCCTGTCCTATTTTCCTTGCAACACTATCTACTTGCTTTTCATCACTACTGACATAAAATGATATACAGTACATGTAATATAAAATTTACCAATAATTAATGGCCAAACTCTTATAACTGGTGCTGCATGCAGCCAGTAAATGGAACAGTGAAGTGTAATGGATCTCATGGTAAAGTTCCAGCTAACAGATCTTTCTGGAATATCCAGTGCCAGATATGGCAGCTTCCTTGGTATTTTTACTACACTATTATCAAACACATCATTTTACTTTGCAGATTCCTTTGAAATAGTCACACTGCCATCAAAGTCAAAACATTTACTCTACTTCAGGGGTGAACAAATGTTCCAAACATGTGGATGCCTTCTCCAAATTCTAGATGCCATGAGGGTGACATCAAGCAAGTTCCATCCTGAAAACTCATAAATATTAGGTGCTACCACGCAAAATTTACTTGTCTGGATGACTTGGCATATGGGATTTGGGCATTCTGCTTTACTTATACCTCAACTTTTATATTTCTCTAAAAAACATCAATTTAATGATAGGTTCTGCAACATTATTTCACATTTTGTCAGGTTCTGTCACATCTGGCAAAACTAAATATATCATTACTCATGTGAGATGTCTGGGAATGTATTATGACAAAAATAAGCATGATGCCATGACCCAGGTACATAATCACTATATTCCAAAGCTGTTGTCACTATTTAGTAATTGTACAAAAACATGCATCTGTGCACCTCTTCATGTATCACTACCATATTCCTCCATGAAATGTCAATGTAATGTCTCACATTGAAATATGTGGAATTATACTGGGCTATACATGTGTAAGAAACTGAGAATATTTTTATAATACTGTAAACAAATGTAAGAGGCAAGTTGGAAACACTAGTGTTAGTGGTAGTACTCCAACTTGGTGACAGACTTACAGTGGTTCTAAAGACCATAAAAAAAAAACTCACACTGAAGAACACCAATTGTTAAACTGCTCCTGAGAACTACAAAGTTGTAATTCCCTCCAAGTGTCATTTTAACATTCAGACATTTCTGAATTTCTTGCAAGGCTGTTGGTATTATTTTTCTGTATGTACAGCTCTGCAAAACTTGTAGTCACAATTAAATAAGTTCAATATCCAGAAGTAAATATGATGATGTATCATAAACTTCCATTTTCTGCATAAAGCAGGATAAAATGTTATGAAATACAACTACTGTGCTGCACCAAAAGAAATAAGTAACAAAATTCTTAATAGTGTACTTTCAACCAATGCAATGATCAGTGAACCAGTGACACAGTCAACTTAATGAACTGTACAAAAAATTAAATGCCTTTACATGGTATCTACATGGTTCCTGTCATTAATTCATGTTCTAGCTGACACTCAAACCAGGCAAATATCCCCCAAAAATCAGAAGGTCTTTAGTCAGTACATCCAGTTTTGCTGTATCAGATTATTTGCAAACACAACCACATATTAGTCAGCACAACAGTTAGTTTTTTATCAACGTTTTACTGCCACCAGTCTTGGCTGTCTGTCCAATTATTCAATTTTGTCTGCAAATAGTCCATGCAAAAAAGCATTACTACTCTCAAGCCAACTTGCTTCTTGGCTTCTTACTGGCCTTAACAATTTCATTTCTGTGAAATGTATTTTATCCTATTCCTTCTTCTTTACAAAACAAAAAGAGAAACTATTACCGTTTTCTTGTATCAGGTGCCAAAGTATACACTTTCCTTCCATTCTCATCCTGTTTCAAAATGAAGACTGCCTGCTGTTGATCCATTCTACCAAACCTGTAATAAACAACACTTCAGTACCAATAACATAACATGCCCCATACAGGGCATCAAGGCAGACATGTCTAATTAGAAGTATGTTGACAGTAAGAGAAATCCTGTCTGATATGTATGGTGTGGTGTGATATTTATGATACTTCCATAAAGCATTTCTTGTTAGCAATGTGGGCAAGGCAAGAAGTGCTGTAAAAAAGAGACTGACAGCATAATTCCATACAAAGCAATAATTTGCAACATAATGTCAAAGGTATGAAACATGGAACTAGGGGGGGGGGGGCACATATTAACTTAAAATTAACTTGATGAAATTGTTGCTCAATTACCATAAAATAAAGAAGTCATTACATCACTTGCTCTTCGATGTAGAATTCCAGAATATAGAGTTCAGAATTTAAAAAAACTGTCAAAATATGGACCTCACAAAATAACAATTTTACACAATCTTCTACCACCAGACTGTGAAGTGAGAATTTGATATCGTATGCAGTTTCTGTTAAAGGGAAAATGTTCTGGTGGAAGAAGGCCTGTCAGATTGGCTACAGGTAGATGGAGAAATGCCGTTTAAAGGGATGCCACAGATTTGCTCCAGACATGGAACTGGAAGGCAGCAGCACCAGTGGATAAATATGGAGTCACAACAATAGATATTGGTACACAGATCATCCCCATGTCATCTGTGAAGTGCCTTTACACGATGCAAAAATTGGAGTCTGGTCCCTACAATAAATTTTATTAATAATATTAAAATGTATGTAACTGTAAAATGCACACAATGGATAAAGAAAAACTTTGCTTTTACAGTGGTATAAGAGGGGTTTTCCCATTCTGTCCAAAAGAGGCAGTGGGATGCATGATACAAATGATTTAGAATCATTACTGCCATAACCAAAAGGCAGACATGATGTTCCTGGTAATCACTAATGTTACAATATATAATTTTAAGGTATATATTTTCATTATTCATGTGACTATCCTCAAAGAACAACATTCAGAGCTTAGTTTGGGGTAATACATTCAATGCATTTCTTCCAATATATGTTTTAACAATTTAATTGACAAAAATGTATCTGCCTCTGCTTCCTCAATTATTGTATTATCATACATACATTTAAAATCATACGCCTTGTTCCTAGCAGCAAATTTGATGACGTCTGTTTCATCCAAATTAAATGTCTGTTGACTATACACAATTTGTGTACGTTAAAAGAACTCACATGCAAGCAATTTGGAATACGGACGACTTCTGCAACTACAACATCCGTATCATCAGCAAAGAGAACCCTGAATTACGCAATCAGGGTTGAAGGCAAATCACCGACATACGAGCAACATGAGTAAACAACCTTCCGGCCCACATGATCTTCACGGTCCGATCATCGAATGGGCTGGCATCCACTATTCCTATGCAGGGAACTTCCGTTATCGTTATATTTTCTGATTCAAACATCGGTTACGAAGGAAATATTTTAGCCAACACCAAAACACGCACTTCGTTTTATAGATGACACTCAAAGCACAGCAAATGCCACTGTTAACATACTAAATTAAATTTTGTACTAGGTTAAGAACTTCCATGTACTTACCAACCGTTTTCCTGTGTTCAAAATCAATTTCCCAACGGGTCACACTTCAGTTCTTTTTTGACACAAAATATAAGCACAAATATGCCTCTGAAAACAACTAATTTGCTTCGTTTCGCAGCCCTTTCCATCACTCTTTTCCAAAGATATATAAGACAGGATTAGACACTCACTGACATTGGATGCCCACCTTAACTTACTACCATCTACAACTAATCTATAGTACTAAAACGCCGCTTACGCGACAATGCGATTCCTACGCCAAACGTTTATACTAACTCCAGCTATGAAAGTAGCGGTAGATCCGTCGGAGGAGCAGCCAACTACTAATTTGACTATGTAACAAAATCAACAAAACGCCTATGTATAAAATATATTTCATCATATGTTATTAATTACCAACATGTTTCCATCGCTTTTGTGATCATCATTGGAGTAGCTTTACAAGAGCACAAAGGACACCATAATCTGCCACAATGAAAGTCAGGAACCACTCAATATTATAATAAATAAATCAAATATTGAGCAGTTCCACTTACACACTCCTGCAGTTTACTGTATTCTTAGTACTCTTCCTGCACCACACGACCACATGGCAGCCACATCGACACAAATCGCTCCCCCCCCCTCAGTAATTTATACTGCAGTGCGGTCCTGATGACATGACAGGGTAGGTTCATGAAACTAGGGAACGAGTTTCTTGCTGGAAGACTCCAGTACAATATATGCTGAAGGACAACAAAGAGTCATACCCCTCGTCCACAGATATTCGTTAAGAAATGGTGAAATTAAACCAGTTATACTTTCCACAGACACCGTCTCTACGTGGAGACTGTAAAAGCGAAGAGCGTCCCTTTTATACGTGCCTATAATGTGGGCTCTTAAATTTCTGCATTTCTATAGAAAAAGTTTTGTTAATATTTTTATGAAATTCTTTTAATGTTTTGGCCTGGATAATTAACATTTAAACACTCAGTAGTCATAGACAGGAAACTGCTAATTAAATGTGAGACAAAATTGCGAATCAATACAGAGCTTTCAATAGTTTGATTCGCTTCCATTACGCAGCGGCGTCGTCTAACAGGTTGGTGAATTAGTTGCAAACATTTCTGAAAATAAAATGCATAAGATACTTCTTTTCAACTTTAACTATAGCTGTAAATACAACATTACATGTGTGTAGAACTGTCGTCTACAAGTTTTCATATCGTTTGTTCAGTTACATTAATATGAGGCACATTTCTCAAAATACTTTTGAGGCAGCAAGTAAGCATCATACATAACCAATTTTTTGTTTATGCCAACACTGCTGTAAGTCACGAAAATTTCAAAACAATATTTAAAATCTTGATCACAGAGTTCTCTCATCTGTAGAGTTTCAACTGCATGATGTCAACACAGTTGCAATGAACACAGCATGACGCCAAGGATTTCAGTTTTTAATATTTAAATTTAATTTGTTACTTATTCAGTGTAATTACAAATATTGTGGGAGACAATTCACAGATTTTCAAGAAGTAAATTATTTCTGTTCACGAACATACATATACTCACTCCTTACACAGCAGTATTACATATTCACATAGTGATACAGTATAATTACAGCCAACATGAACATGACATATGACACTACATATGCACAACTTACAAAGTGAGAGTAATATTTACTTGGAATTCGGTATTAAAGATATAGAGTGGTATGTTTCAAGCAGCCCAGTGGTGAGGCAAACATGCATGTCAATATGTCAACCCAACTCTTCACCTTCAACCCACAGCTGCAAAATAAACTATTATTGTTATTATTATTATTATTAATGGATTCAATTCCTTACAGTACTTGAGGATACCTACAAGTTATAACACCGGGTTGTCATGGTGGTAATTTCTTCTCCATAAAATACATATGATATTCATACAATTTGTATCTTATTAAACCTATTATACTCAGCTTTGTCCAACTATCTACTTAAGTCTACTATCAGAGCTTTGTTAATACAATTGAATATTTTTGTATAAGCCACTTCCTCCTTCATATAGACATGTTGTATTTAAACATCTCATTGTACAATTTCAAGTGTCTGTTTCATTCAGCATTATGTTTGGAATCCTCTAGATCTAAACATAAAAGGCATATTCATTTATCCCATCCCTTTCTAATTCCTTTCAACTTCGATATTCCTGCTAGCAAACATGTTATCCCACTTATTTCTTTCCTAGTACAACACTCCATACATGGTCTCGCATTCCAGATAAAATCCATGCCTTGATTCAATGGTAATAAACACTTTTCAGATATTTTCGCTGCAGCATTCTCTTTAAATATGCAACGCAAATGGCAATGTACGTGTAACTGACTAGGTGTCCACTGCAAGTGTAGCATATTTCTACAGGTTCCAACATATTCAAATTATTCGTATTATTAAGCATATATGTACTTCATTTCTCAGATCCTTAAACTGCAGCTACTTAAGCACATATCAGTAGTTTAACTCAAGTGTAATTAAGCAATTAAGTCAAGGAAACAAAGTCCCTTTTTAGAAGCTAACAGACCCTCAGCTACCCAAGAAATTCACGGCATTTTTGGAACCAGAGGATTCATCCCCGTTTCTACAACAGCCCACCACTTGTTCCTATCCCAAGGCAGATACATCCAGTCTAAGCTCCCTTTCCTATTTCCTTAAGTTCCGTTGTAATGTCACCCATCTATCTACGACTAAGTCTTGCATGCGGTCTCTTTCTTTGAGGCTTTCCAATCGAAATCCTGTCTTCTTGCCCATGCGTTTCACATGCCTCGCCTATCTTTTTCTCTTTGATTTGATCACCTAATAGTGACAATACTACATGTATTTCAATGGGTTTATTAACAAACAGGGCAAAACAGAGTGAAATACAGGGCCCAGATGAAGCATGTAGTCATTACGCAAACTCGCGTAGAAAAGAGATGATTTCATAATTTTGTAAGCTACATTCATGCCTACTATACGTAAAATATCAGAAGAGAAGGCAATTTCATAAACACCATTTAATTACAACACAACAGATTCCGATATATTTAAATACAGAGATATCTTAGAACTCCGTAATAACCCAGAACAGCGCAGTTCTCAGCTATTTCGCGCCGTAAGCCGGAAAGCACGCACAGAGATACCTTGTACACAGTCTGCAATTAATTTCATTGAATAGTCCTGTTTGAAAAGGTAACAGACTGCAGATGGTGCACTTCGTGTTGCGGTACACAGGCTTTACAAACGTGTTACTCACTGTCACAAACCAAACGGTTTACGGTACACGCAATTCTATTTACGCCCATAAGAAAAGTATGGCCACCCCTGTGCTGATTTTTATGAAATCCACACATATTCAATAACATTAGGTGCCAATCTCCTGTACAAAATTCGCTCCAAATCGGAAAAAAAAAATGAGGAAAGTAAGGGGAAGAATTCCTTTACGATCCTAATAAGTAAGAGTGCCACTTCGCCGCCTTGCACACACGAATCACGATTACCCGGCAGTATTTTGTAAAGGACTTCTACGCCGAATTTCATGAAAATCCTGCGAACGGTTTAGTCACCGATACTACGTTACAGAGGACGGACAGACTTTGTCCACGCATAAGGCGTTCTTTTCCTTCCTTTGAAAATAAGGCCGAATAGGTTAACTCTGAATTAGTTATTAAATTTCCAATTTTGTTATGAATCCCGAAGGTTGAATAAACTACCGTGGTTACCGCGTCCTATTTTGGAACACATAAATCACATCTACGTTATCATGTACCATTTCAATAGCCAATTCCATACTCGTTAAGATGCAGGGTGATTCCTGGGGACTTTTCAGGAATAAAACGCGTCTTATGAGGCGGAAAATACGGTACAGACACTCCACGACTTACGCAATGGTTACATTTCTGAAGGTTCCGCGCTAGTCGAATTTTGCGCAAGTCGGAATTGAGTGCACGCCTACGTATGGGTAGCTATATGTGTACATACAGGGGACTCCAGCCGCATTTGTAATTTCAACACATTCAAACTTCATCGACGGCAGCATGAAGAGCCCCCCCCCCCCGGGCCGCCTATGCTGTCGCCCAGCACTACTTTTTCGCCACCGTCGCCCCGTTTCCCGCTTTGTAAAATTGTTAAT
>Ga0123353_10006887_pt1 | contig 15265 bp, 7 predicted proteins | sample TergutLab28metaG_3_FD_92763 | JGI IMG/M metagenome (GOLD analysis project Ga0123353, IMG submission 92763) | Labiotermes labralis P3 segment gut microbial communities from Petit-Saut dam, French Guiana - Lab288 P3 | ecosystem: Host-associated > Arthropoda: Insects > Digestive system > Gut ... | reverse complement strand
TAATAACAGAAGAGAAAGTTTCGTGTTGTCGTTTGGGGGGGGGGAGGTTGTGGTGTAGTGTGGGTGTTGGGTTGTGGGTGGGGGAGGGGGGGGGGGAGATTAATTTGTACACTTAATGCAACATAAACCTCATAAAAAGTCATGAACACCAACCATAACAAAACGAAAAGCCAATTTTGCTATGTATCTACTGCAGGCCCCACATCAGGTAGTGCAAGTCTACCAGATGGCAGTAAAATGAAGAGTAATTCTCATTTAAAACTTACCTCACACGAAAGCAAAACACACCTTGATGTAAAATCACAAAACTGAATTACACAGACACTTCTTCACTAGCAACTTCTTGAAATTTGCAAGATTTGGTAAGCCAGTACAGTGTGGTGTTGACCTAATCTGCAGCAAACACCGTAACTGCAAAACCAATCCACCTTACCAAGCAATATCTGGGGATCCCAAACATATTATACTACAAAAGTACACAGCTACTGTACAATACTGCAATGGAACATGCAAAATTAACTCAAAATTACATACATCCATACACATTCTTAAACCCTGGCAAGTTTTTTTTTTTGCATTTTTTAACATCACTACCAATATGTGAGTTTGTACTGGAACTGCTTTGCTTTATATCATATTTATAAAAATGCTAGTCCAAAACAGAAAAATAAGTTTCAACAATACACAGGTCAGTGGGAATGCAACTTTGCACGGTCATAATTAACAGAGTGGCATAATTACCACACATGTACTGGAGGCCTAAGTACCAGAGGTTGTTATGGAATATCCCAACAATGGTAGACACATCTTGGTAGAATGTAAGGATATATTCATATTCATTTCATCAAGGTACACAGTCAGATACTATATAGATACATCACTATTTACCACCAGACATAAATGTACTTTTGCTTTTGGATAACCCATAATTTTCAGTCACTCCCAATCATTTCTTCCATACTTACAAAGACAGATTTGCCCTAGTAAAGCCAGCACAATCTAAAAATATCCGTTAGTCACACACAACAGTCAATATCAATTAGTTCAATTATGAAGTTCCAGCATTGCTACAAATTAGCGCCGGCTTTTTTTTTGCCTGGAATGATGAGAATCCCATTTCTTGTCTGGAGTCCTGGATGACCTTGAATCACTGCCACACCTACTGGAAGAATGGGATCTTGACCTGGAATTCCCACCACTCCCGCTGTGGAATGGAAATTTTATCACATTCTATATCTCAGCGGAGAGTTACAAGCAGAAGTAATACTGAAACTGAATATGCATACAGAAAAAATGAACCCTGTTCTGTTGCTGCAACTGCTCCATTCAGGCATTGCCTTCAGACACACAAAATAACAGCTTTAAAAATTTGTAAAATTCAGTATTTAAAAGCAAAACTGCATTGAGAATCTGCACAATTTAACTTCATTCAATAAAAGTGCAACAGAACTACATAAATGGATTAGTGAAAGACTATGGTTTAGGCAGCATATTCAAAATGTTTTGCAAATTATATGATCATTTCTGCTACAGAAGGGTATTCATTTTAGCTTCACAGGTATAAAGTACTGCCTTGAGAATAACAGTGTCAGCTCATTCCCACAGAACTCCCAACTAAATGTAATGTTCACAGTTCTACACTTAAACAAATACCACACTATCTGCAACACCTTGTGAATCAGGGCCTGCATGTTTTGCAAATACAAATGCAGTTTATTGCTACTTCATACCATGTGGGACAACTGACAGCTGTGGCTCTTTGCTTACATGTCATTCTTTCTGGAAATCACTTTATAAATAAACCTGGCCATCATCAGCAAAAATTTCTTTCAATGGAGTGTTCAACTGGCAACATGCTTGTTTTGGTTAAAAAGAGTACAACTTCAGGACAAACATGCCTTAAAGGGACAATTATGAAAGGACATGAGGCCCTGAAAAGGGTTAACTACAAAAGAGCTCTTATAAGGACTATGGGCAGAGAAAAAGCCAAACCTTGGAAGAAGCTGTTTTTATACCTGTATGGTGTGATTGGTAGGTTTCCATTACCTACTTAGAAAGAAAACATCCTCCCTGTTCATGTTGGTGAGATGGAGTTTAGGTTGTATTGCTTCCCCAGTGATCAAGTCTGATTCTACCTTAGCACAAAGAGACACTATTTTCTGCGGCCAGTACAGTCGCCATGCTAAATGAGGCCTCCTTCAGAGAACTTTCAAACAGAATGCCCATAACAGGCAGATTCGATAGGACCTCAGTTCTCCTTACAGTCATACCCTGCAAAGAGGACGCAACTTTGGCAACTTCTTCACTCCTTATTGGTACTACATTTAACCACAATAGCAGAGTGCTATACCAGCACTTCAGGACTGGTGGCCTTTGCTGTGCGAAGGATCTAGTTTCCTTTATGTTGTGAAGGATAACCCAGCCCTGATGACACCATGCACATACAGTATCCCCTCATAATGTAAGATGGATTACACTGAACAGGCTGGACATTCCACTGAGACGTGTCAAAGAGAACAATCTGTATCTATTTAACATCATAACCTTTTATAGACGAAGCGCAAACCGCTTTATTTAAAGATCCAGTCCATGCCGCACAGTAAACACTTTTCAACTCAGTTATAAAAACCAATCAGTTTATGCTGTATGTGGCAGAAGTCACTGTTTGTTCTCAGATAAATACAATACACATAAATAGAGTGTTGACGGAATGTACAATTGTTGAATGTTAAACCTGTTGGTGCATGACGTAACCAGTTGGCTTTAAAAGGTTAATAAACACAAACTCAGAAACAAAATACCAGTATACTGGCTGAAAATTCCAGACACATGGACCAGATCATCAAGAAAAAGAAACTGAGCTCCATTCCAAAAATTAATTTGAAACGTAGATCCACCACTCTCCTGGCAGGTTGTGGAGGCCTTTCATTCACCCTCAAGGAACAATAGAAGTCTCTATTTAAGTGCATGTCTTGACTTAGTTTTCCTTTGCCCATGGTTCCTACAAGGGCCTATTCAAGGCCTCCAGACCATTTCTTGTTGCTCCTTCAAAACGTGTTCCTGAATCTTCCCCTTCAGGGTCATCTCTTTTCTGATCTTTGGCTGTGACTCCTCCTATCACCCTTGCTGCACTTTTCCCCACCTCTCCTATATAACCTGGCCCATCCTGAATTGGTATAACTCCTAGCCTGACATTAAGCCACCACATTTCTCCCAAAATGCAGGTAATCTCATACAAGACTACATGGTGTTGCAACCCACAAGCCCACAATCTGAAACATATTAAACTTACATTAGTGTTCGTGAATAATTTCACTTCCAAATTGTCTAAATGACTTAGAACACATTTTCAAATTATGCCAACATTAAATTATGCTTCTAAAATATGAAATACTGTGGGCAACAACATTTCAAAAACAGGGACATGTTCCAGGAATTTTACACACAATATATTTTCCTGACATATTCAAATTTCCTTCAATGAAGAAAGCAGACACTGGAAGACAGGCAAACATATAAAGCCACTATAAAAATGAAAGACAGTAAGTTACAAACAATCTCACCTTGTGATGCGCCTCCTATCCAGAAAGCTAGGTGATCCCCTGCGTCTGGGTATAGACGGTGACCGTGAGCGGGATGAATGGCTTGTATGAGGACTTGCACTTGGGCTCTTGTGACTGGAACGTGATCGGCTGCGGGTGCGAGACCGGTTGCTGTGGCTGCGTGAACTATGCCCACTGGAACTGTTGGAGCTGAGAGTGCGGCTGTGAGACCTGCTTCGTGATGGGGTGCGTGACAAAGAACGAGACCCTGAATGGGTTCTGCTCCGTGTCAGGCTGCGTGATGCTGACCGACTGTGTGACCGAGATCCACTGCTACTGGATGACCAGCTCTTTACACTGTCTTGCCTCGAAGGGCTGAAAATACAACTCTGTATATTGGCCAGTACTGAATGTGGATATTTTACTCACTTTTTAAATTTCAACTTGAACTTCTTTCAAGATATGATAACAGAATTGAAAGTTTATCAGTAATTAAACAGTAACAGAAATATACACTATGTCACTACTAGTTTCCCAGTACTGAAGCCAACATGAAATCAGATGGATGAGAACACATACCTACGACTGTATGACGAATGTGAGGAGCTATGTGACTTTCGCGACTTGGGTGATGATTTGCTATGACCTTGTGACTCAGATCTGGATCTGGATCTTGATCTGCTACTGGAGTTGGACTGCTGTCTTCGTCGCAATGCCTCAAGGCCAGGGGAATGAGGTCTCTTCTGGTTAAGCTTTCCAGATTCTACAACAGCTGCATCTTTCTTTGATGTGTCTGATGCACTATCAACACTGTTTTTCTCAGTTTCTGAGATCTTTGTAACTGGTGGTGAGCCTGGTGGTTTTGGAATTGCTGAAGGCTGTATAGGTGGGGGATGTTCAGGACTCTTTGGGGAAAGTGGTAAGTGGGATGGTGGAGGACTTGATGGTAATACAACATCTACAATTTGCTTCTCTGCCACCGTTTTCTCAATGACTTTGTTCTTGGGTTCTTTATCAGGAAGTGCAATATCTGATATGGATGTTCCACCTGACGCAACTGTAAGGGGCTTTACTACTTTATCTTCTCTCACAACCTTCTCTTCTTTCACAGCTGAAACTTTCAGTTTGTCATCTTTATATATTGGCTTTTCCTGACTTCTGAGATCTGGTAACACTTTAGACAACTTCTTCTCCAGTGTTTCTTTAGCCTTCTCTGCAAGCCCAGACTTAAGCAGTTTTAATGTTTGAATTTCTTTTTCATCTTCCCTTTCTTTTTCTTTGACATCTTTCTCATCTTCCTCTTCTTCTTCTTCACCACTAGATGAACGAAGTCTAACCCTAGGGATCACAGCTGGTGCTGGACGCCTGTTTCTTGATTCTGAGCGAGAACGAGACCTTGATGACTTGCTCAGGGATGATTTTCTTCTGGATGATCTATTCCTTCCACCACTACTGCTCTTACTACATGATGGTTTGGTGTCTATGATATCCCTATATCTTTCAGGATTTCTCTCCAGTGGAGAGTAACTTAAACTTGAATTTGCACTACTGCTGCTAACACTTCTGCTTGTATGTCCTTGTTTATGTTCACTATCTTTCCTCCTGCTGGTGGGAGTTGGTGATTTAGTTCTTTTCTTATGGTTAGACTGTCCATGTCCATGTGTTGGTGATGGAGATGCTTTTCTATTTGCTTTGTGATTTCTACTTGGTGACTTACTTCTGCTTTTGGCCCTCTGTTCATGATGATGGCTACATGCAGGAGAACGTGATGCCCGTTTCCTTTCTGTTTTATTACGAGTCTGACTGTGGCTCCTAGAATGCTGTCGAGAATATTTTGGTGATGCAGATCTGGAATTCTTTCTTGAACGATGCTTGCTGATTGGTGATCTGCTTTTGCTCTTTGAGTGAGGCCTTCTCCCTGTCCTGGGGGATGTAGAGTACCGTGACTGTTTTCTTTTAGGGGAAGTGGATGAAGATACTGCATTGCTCCTTGCATCATGATCTCTCTTTGACCTGTGGTTTTTGACAGAAGGTGAACGAGTATGACTCACTGACTGACGGTGTGTCTGTTTCACTTTAAGAGAATGTGATACATATGATGTACATTTTCTGTCTCTTGCATTACCAGAACTGTAATTTAACACTGAAGAGGATCTACTTTTGCTTCTTGACTTGTGTCGATCTTCCTTTCTGCTTCTAGAAGACTGTTTATTGCTAGACCTGTAGTTCAGAACAGATGGCGATCTAGTTTGACTCCTGGACTTCCTATGTCGGTTCTTTGGGGAGGCCGAAATATGAGATGGTTTCATATCTGCCACACCTTTGGCTCTTTTGGCAGATGGTGATCGAGTGCGACTAGTACTCTGGGGACTAGACCTATGACTCTTACTGGAAGGTGATGCAGATCTTCGACGTGCACTTCGCTTGCTTTTAGGAGACTGAGATGAACGATGTTTCTTCTGTGAATTTTGTGTAGTACTCTTACTCTTCTTTGGAGACAAGGATCGTGAATGACTTACTCTACCATCAGAAGAAATGCTTCGACGCACAGCCATATCCAAACTTTCTTTCTTTCTTCTGTCTTCCCTTTCTTTCTCCCTCCTATCCTTCTCCTTTCCTTTATCTCTTAAGTCTCTTTCCCTATCCTTCGTTCTCTTATGTTTTTTTACCTCATTATCACTCTCAACATGTTTCTTATTTCTTGAGTCACACTTTTCCTTCCTGCTGTCTACTTTTCTTATGTTTCCATCGCGGCTGCTGTTCCTTGGGTTCTGATCATGTGAGCCACCACGACGTATCTGTGGTTTGGACCTAGCATTATAATTTTCTACTGGTGAAGAATCGTAGGTTTTCTCATAATGTCGACTTGACTTTTCCGTAAATTGAGTATTGGACTGCTGCCTCTCAACCTCAGGGTTACTGAAAGTGGAAATGAATATTAATGATTCTGTGGCCAATAAATAATGGTACAATACTGGATGTCAATGAATAATAACATTTTCAGTCATTATAGGTTGTTCAATGTTATAAAGGAAATATTTTGCTTCAATGCAACGTTTTCATAAAGACAAATTAATGACTATGAAATAGGCCTGTATTCAACCTCAGGGAACTCAGACAAAATGCCTAAAGAGTTGCAGATTTATGACTGCTTAGAACTGTTTTTGGTATTCTCTCCTCTCGCAGCCTTTTGACGTGGCCATACCGTTGTAGTTTTTTCTGCTCTATGATATCTATGATGTCCAGCTTCCCTTTCACTTCCATTATTTCCTTTATATGTCCAAGAAAAAAATGGATGGAAGGAGTACCAACAGCCATGACAACAAGAAATTTAGAACCAGAACAATGGAGAAACAGAGAGGAATGGCGAAGACGGTGACAGCTGTTAAAAAACCGGACATGCAGATATATAGATAGATAGAATTGTTTTTAATTTTTCACCGCTGACATTCGTGTACTGTACAGACCTTTAATTCTTCACGCGTTAGTGGTCTTTGTGCACCGTACAGTTGCGACTGCATGTAATTTTACTATACAATTAAAACTCCTCTGTTCTGGGCAATAGTTGGAATTTAAAACCCAGCACCGCTGAAGTGTTCAAGAAATCTATGACAAATCCATACACTCATATATATCATGTGATAACTTGCTAAGTTTTATATAAAGGCATATCTGCCTTCTGATTACTTACCTGTCAGATGAACTCTCACGGGAATAATCTGGCCTTTTCTTGAGCCCACTTCCTACTCGTTTTCTCTGAAGGTCACAAAAAGAGAACAAATTCAATTATGGGTTCAGTTTCTAAGCACAATAGACGTCATTTATGATTACATGACATTTATGTGATTATAACAATGCTTCAGGTTGTAACAGGAATACATTTTAAATAAAAATGATATCCTGAACTTTAAAATGGGACAACTTTTCTGTACAATTGACATGACACTCTTAGGACAAAAATGACAAGAGTAATATATTGTAACATTCTAATGGTGAACCCCTTGCTGTGATACTCACTGAGACCTCATAAGATCTAAGGTTTCCATGGCAGTGACTATGAAAAACACAGTCTTCTGAAATGTGACACCATTTATTTTGGTAGGAATTTGATAAAAGTAGATGCATATGAAACATCGGTAAATTTCTAGTAGACTATGTGACATCATATCCCAGAAGACAGGATTCTTCCCTGAAACTATTTTAATACAAGACGAGATGGAGACTTCTTGGATAGTGAAGTAGCTGATAAAAATTGATGCAATACACATTTCTAGTCTTGTGAACTGCTTTGGCAAAAGAGTTCATATAAATCTGGGTTTATGGTGAACTCATACTGACCAAAACAAAATTCATGACAGCCTCTGCTGTAAACTTCCAGTACCTAATTTCATGGAAATCTATTAAGTGGTTTCTTTTTCACAGCTACCTTCAAGACTTCTCACTGGTATCCCTAATCATTTCATTACAATTACTGCCAGGCTAGGAAACATGCCAACTAACTTCATGGAAATAAAGCAGACTGTAATCCCACCTTTCCTTAATACAGAAGAGGCTTAGTTCAACATTACAACATACAGTCCTCCTCTACTAGAAACCAACATATTTTACAAAGTGACTCCTATTTTGAAATTGTGCAAGCTGAAAGTCAAATATTGTGCTTGTCACGTAACAAAATGTGAACAACATATCAGATGTGTGGAAAAAGCAACTGTCCCATTTTAACACATTCCATTTTCAATGCCCCATATACAGAATGGATAAGATTTATATTTAAAAAACTTTGAGGAGAAACTAGTGATAAAAATACGATCTCTATAAACAAATACTGAACAGAATTTCTGTGTTAAAAAACTAATGGAAATTCTGTGCTTTTCATATTGTTAAATGTCAATTACATTCTTTTTAAATTAGGTGTACAAAGTACATTAAATATACAGTAATAATTTTAGTAGTAAACAGACCCAAATAACAGCCAGAACATACACACTGCAATATTGAACTACTTCAAATGAAACACATTCTCTCCATCTTCACTTCAATAAGCCTGGCTGGAAAAGCTTACAGTGCACAAGAGTAACCTTGCTTGCACATTCACTGAATGCACCATGACTGTTTAGACTGACAAAAAGAAAAATGCATGTCAGTGTCAATCATAATGATTTTGTATATCCAACATTTTGTATTATCGCATGCAAGCTACCCTGGTATTAAAGCTAAAATCTATACCACATGGAGCATAAAACACAAACACTAATACAGATAAATTAATCTCAAATCTATGAGTCAATTTAAAGGAATAAGAAACAATGCATGACCATTTTTGTGTGTTTGGACTGTTGTGTGCTGGCACTGATCAATCAATGTACTATGTATATCAGAAATGTTCTAACTTGGTTTGATACTACCACAGCAAGCTTTCATTTTTTAATTTGATCCTTCTCAAAGGCTTCTAGTCATGTCTGTTGTTTCACTTACTTAAAACAAATGATCACAACAAAAACAAAAATTTAAAAATCACAAAAGTCTAATATCACTGGTATCTCCTTAAAGTACTGCTACTGTCTTGCCCCTGTGCTGCTTCACTACTGAACAGATATGAACACCATGTCTGGGAAACATCAATACAGAAATGTGACAAACATAAAAAGCTGTACAAGTAACACACATGGAAGACTTTAAAGGAACACACCAAAGAATAAAATAATAACTACATGAGTTAAAGTACAGCAAGAGTGACAAGAAGAAAGCTAACAACACAACCTCCATGTACATTACAAACATGCACACAACACCCAAAAATGCTGACTGCATATTGAAAACTGCTTCTGTAGCCACAGCATTCCATAAACCAGCCGAAGTCAGTGGCCAATAGACGACTATATAACACCACAAACTTATGCAGAAAATTAGATTTGGTCTTGTGGCAAATTAAATCTTTCAGACATCAACCTATGTGCCAGTATTATTCTTCAACTGAACTTGTCACATAATTCAAAGATGGCTTTGATATGTCACTAACAAAGCAAATTCCAAAACTTTGTATCCAAGGTCTTCACACTTTTACATTCAAACAACCAAAAGATGTAATATCCAGATTCAAAACCTACACACATGCACAATACGATAATTTTGAAGTTAATGCCCACATAATGATTTCATGGAACTCCTCCTATGCTTGCCAGAAGTCATGTGAGAGTGACATGAACACTTGTTCAATGCATTTTCCTCCAAAGCAGCATTTTTGTATGTCTGATATTAAAACAGAAACATGAGAACATAGTACATGTGCAAGTTTACATTTGGTTATAAATAATATTATAGAACGAAACCACCGCCACCAGAACTTCAATATTCTTTATAACGAATACTTACTCAATGACATACAATCCTATGTATTGGTGCGTGGTGTTATAAACAAGAACAATTTTTATCGCTCTAGATTTGTTTCTACTCTGTATTATTCACAAGGAATAAGCCCTTCAAAAAATCTGTTTTAGTATATCCAAACGTAGCATTCTACATTTGTAAATAAGACACTTTATTTGATTAAAAAGAGATCATGCAAACATCTGAACAGTGTCTAAGGGGGGAAATGGGTATGACAAGTTGAACCATTTTAAAGCAGTAAAATGACCTTAGAAAGTTTAATGAAGAAATTAAACTATAAAAACTAAGACTAGTAGGAAGTAGTGAATTTCCTGTCCAAAATACTGTAAGACATGAGAAATTCAAACAATAATTTCACAGATTACCTTAAATTTTGTACTAAGAATTAAAGAAAAGTTATTTACTGGATATTTTATTGTGTAAAATCTATGCCAAATATTACATAAAATGAAAATTATCCATGTTCTGTCAGTAAGATAAGTCAATATAAACACACACACACACACACAAACACAGCACCAACTGCACTATGATTAGATACAATGATACACACACGTGGTAAACTTCCTACATGTTTTGGTCCTTGTTTTGGCCATCTTCAGGGAGGTATTCAACAAAGAAAAATACATTAGTGACTAGCTGTATCACAGATGTGCAATAATACAGTTGAAATACAGAATGTTAAAATGGTTAAAAATACTTTAAAATGTATAGTACAGAATGTAATGATAACAGCTATTATTTGACTTGCCAACAAAGAACCGTTGCAGAAATTTGTTTATATCACTATGATGATACAAACAACCACAGGAGACACAAAGACATATCCCTGAAAATGAGGATAAATTGCTGCAAAAGATATTTGTTTGCAATTCAGACAATAGCTGTAACGATACACACTAAGTACTACATATTCTAAAATATCTGTAACCATTTTAATATCCTGTATTTAACTGTATTATTGTATCTCTATGATACAACTAGTCATTAACATATTTTTCTTTGTTGAATACCTCCCTGAAGATGACCAAAACATGTAGGAGGTTTACCAAATGTTTGTGTATCATATATCAAATCACAATGGAGTTGTTGGTATATATATGGTGACTATATAAAATTATTTATTAATTTACTATTATAATCTCCATATATAAATAAATTTACTGGAATTAAATCAGTCTTTTATTATTAACCTGTATAAATAAAATAATACAATGGTGTTCATGACTAAAAGACAAAGTGCAAAGTCCTTACCAATTCTTGAGGTGTATGACAGCTTTTATTTTTTCAAAATTATAACCACATAAGTATATGTCACATGGATTATCATTTTGGATTTATATAGCGCACAACATACACACAACCACACACACTCTTGAGCGCACATGACACATACACTCAGACACCACAAACACACACACACAGTTTCCATTAACCTGAAACTCTAATCTAATACTCAAAACACAATAATGTACAAAGATACTATTACTTTTATATAAGTCAGCAAATCAAAGATTGCTTCTTATTTTTATCCAAGATAAATGGAAGGCAAATAAATGTGACAGCAAAAACTCTCATACAGAATCAAGAATTACACTGGTACTGACTTTTGCAATCTAAATTTCGATCACAAATGAAATGAGCTTCATACCTTTCTAAACAAAAACATTAAATTTACAGGAACTATACTTACTATTTGGTAATATCCTTGGAAACGTCCATATATATGATTGCAGAATTCCATGAAACACAATATGGATGAAAACCAACAGGAAACAAAGGTGAAATAAAAGGATACATACAACAAGGGGTAGTATAATGGGACAAATGTAATGTCAAAATTCTAAGCAGGTTTGACCAAAGAAGTCAAGAGAATTTTTTTAAAACATTCATAATTAAATTGCTGTACAGAAAGAACTGTCTGGTTAGGGGATGTACTGCAAATTATTCAGCAATGTTTTTCATAAGTATTGCACCGCTTAATTGTGCTAGTATACAATGACGTTATTAGCAACAAATGCAACAGCCCTGATCCACTCTCTTGCATTTTACAGAATACTTAACAAACTGCATAAAAAACTGTGGGATGATGGATCAGTTTGTGTTGCAGATAAGACATGGATGAAATCAACCACTTCCCAGTGCATAATCTTCTCCCTGTTCACAGCTGTCTTCAATGCAGAAACACAGAGAAAAGCACAATCCATGCAGGAGTATCACTAAAATGGGAGTACTGTAAATAGGTGTTCCTCTTTGTAGGAAGAAATGTGTTTTAAAGAAAGTACACTACTTATGAAAGACACTGCTGTAGTACTCTAGGGGGCTCTGCCTCCCAGTTTACCTCTTGATGAGATCTCTTATCCTTGGAGATACTCTCTCCCCTCTCCTTTTGCTGCTTATTCTTGTCCTTCTTCTTATGGTGCTGTCTGTCTTCACTAGAATTAGAAGCACTGAAATAAAGATGAATCTACTTAGTTGAAAGAATCTACTTTAATGTTAATGTCTGATTGAGCTGTGAAGGCAAAATGAGGTGAAGAGTGAGAGAAAAGAATTTAATACTAATGGGTTGGGATGCTACCAACATCCTTCAGTATGCAGACAATACCTTTACATTATATTTACTTGAATGTAAAACAACCTCATTTCATGATTTCTAATTTTCTGGGATATACCAGCATAGAACATGTTTAATTTTGTGTGTGATTATAAGGTGAAGTCCCTTTTTTCAGATGATGAATTAAAAAAAACATCTTTTCTTATATTTGTTAAACACAATATCGATGAGTTAAAATAAATAAAAGAAACCACACATCCAGATTATTTTCCCCTTTTCTAACACAGACTGCATTCCAAGTAAATCAGTTCTTTGCCAGGTAACAAGTGTCTCCAGTAACCTTACATACTCAAAGTGGTACCTTTAACCCTCTCACAGTACACCCTCATTTGAAGTGACAAGCCTATGTTGAACAAGTCACAATAGGATAACTTCAATGACCCTTGTGTAGGAGTAAATGCTGATACACAAAGCCTGTACAGAGGACCAAAACATCAAGACATATTACTGACTGGCCATAAACCACTAGTTTGATTAATACTGTTCTGATGATAAACAAGCAGTAATTAAGGAATGCCTCAGGCAGGATATAACTGCGATACCACACATTTGAATTAAATAGGCTGCAGCAGGTTGCTGGTATGAGATTTGCAAAAAGCACATTACCGAGTGGCTTGGGACAGTGGTAAATAAGGTTAACGGTTAGAGTCCTGGCCGGTAGCTATATATCATCAATGAAGATATTCATAGCTTTCATCAGTTATTTCAGATAAACTCCACAATAACACCTCAAAACATGACATGACTGCTTACTTTCACACTCACAATTATTATTCTTCATTACATCATATGACAATACACAAACTATGGAACTACGGCAAGAACTTGATTACACAATTAGGAGCAACACAAAAAAGTATGGGGATCAAAAATGAGCCAGGGAAGATATGAAGAGCATAAGATTAGACTGGAGATAAGTACAAGAAAGGTTGTACAAAGATTAAGAGGGAAAACATTTTCTGTAGTGGCAACCTCAAAGAAATGGGAATAATATTAACCTGCTGGAATCAGTGCTGTCACTTAATGCTGATGAGGAAGAGTCATCTGAAGATGAAGAAGATCGTCGTCGTTTGTGACGCTCCTTCTCTTTCTTTTTATCTTTTGCAGAAACCTTCTTCTTTGAATGTTTAGGTGATTCAGACCTATGCAACATATGAAGTCAGCAATGTTACAAACTACAAATGTTCCTTCTCTTGTATAGATTAAAATAAAATTCTGCAGTCTATACAAATGGCTACTGTCCAGTTAAACAAATGTGGATTTTGTTCCAAACACATGTATGTTAACTGACATACTAAACAAAATAGTAAACTCAAATAATTTGTCCGTTTGACTTTTTCATCTCTGACACATGAAATTACTAAAATCAAAAACAAGGGACTAATGACAAACATAATAAACATACATTTCATCACAATCAAAAACTTATAGCTTATGATAATAACTGGATGTTTCAATCTAATTTTCATAAAAATCAACTGTACTATTATGGGCAAAGAAGTGTCAAAACACTTGCTTTCATTTAATTCCAGTTATTTTAACAAAATTTTCAAACTTCATTATTTTTGTGATTACAAATTTTTTAATAAATGAAACACGAAATTCAAGTACGCATGTACAGGAAACCACTTAACTTTGAATGATAAATACATACATGAATCAAAAGAGGATGTCCAAATGAGTTTGAACATAGTTTCCGGCTTCAAGAACATAAGTAACAACTGCATTAACATAAACCACAAAGTACTGGTTATGGCCCACACTAACAGAAGACCTAGGAATACTGTATTCTGAGATGTGATACTGTGTAGCATTGTAGAACTTTACTAACAATATGGAGGAACCTGTTGTGTTAAGACAGAGGAATTGGGTTCGTCAAAGAAGTCAGTAAATTTCTACCAGACTACACAGTGTCACAGCCCAGAACACAATACTCTCTACAGTTACTGTTGTGAAAATCTCAAAACTCACACAACAAGATACTCATTTTCCCAAGTACTGTACATGTCAGCAACAAAATGTGGAGAAGGTGAGGAAATTCACAGGTCTTCTACATACACATCATATCTTGTGCAGAAACAAAACAAATTTTAGTGGTTCACTACCACATAGCAATACACAAGTGCTTTCGCAAGACATAAAACATAAATTAAATGTGTAATCTTATGTTAGTCCTCCACAACACTTCCAGAGTCTTAAGAAAACTGGATTTAATATAACTGAGGGTTTCAGTGCTTTTATACCATTTCGCAATTTTTGTAGCCTCCAATACCGGCCTACAGTCTTTGAAATTTGACTTCAATGGCTTCTTAGAAATATATTAAGAGGGGAATGCTCCTGGTCATATTTTTCCTCCTACCTGCAAATTTTAACATTAAGCGCTTAGGTAATAGACGGATATGCATAAGCAGGGGGGGGGGGGACTGGATCAACTGCACATTTACACAATCTTACTCAGTATATAAATATACACGTCTCTTTCGTTATAAAATGCAAAAGACAGGTACAAAGAAACTGCTGAAGAAATTAAAACAGCACTGTTTATGTACTTTTGATATATAATAACAAAATATAACACATCCATAAAAGATTATTAATTATCAATAGGTGTAGTGCATGCAAGAAATCAAACTGGACAGCGTAGAGTTCTCACGTACAGTATAAAAGCATACAAAAATGTAAGACAGAAATGTGAGCCACTTGTAATTACTTTACAAAAGTC